>Ga0307508_10000006_pt1 | contig 275479 bp, 197 predicted proteins | sample 9_EM_MG_FD_203089 | JGI IMG/M metagenome (GOLD analysis project Ga0307508, IMG submission 203089) | Populus trichocarpa ectomycorrhiza microbial communities from riparian zone in the Pacific Northwest, United States - 9_EM | ecosystem: Host-associated > Plants > Roots > Unclassified | place...
CCGCCATCTCTACCGCGATATCCGCCACGCCGGCCGCTATCGTCGCCCGGCGCAAACCCCACTCATTTCCTCTCGACCAAAAAATACTTAAGCGCCATTCGGGCGCTGACCCCGGAGTCTGCGGCTGTGCCCCGACCGGGGTCAGCGCCCCCGGCTACACAGGAGAATTCGGACACAGTGCTTTCGCGTCGATTCGCGTGATTCGCGGGCCAACTGAATCGGTATGGTCAAAAGCAACTCATTCGAGTCCGAATGAGAAAACAGCATCCACCACTTCCGCCCATCACAGCCAATCCGTCTTTGCAGTTCCACGAAATGGACTTTTGATTCCGCTGATGAAACCCACGTCCTTCAAACCGGCCAGCGTGGCCGCTCAAGCCCTCGGCTGGGTCGACGAAAAAACGCGCGCCATTTCGCCCGCGATCCAAACCGCGACGACCTATCTGCGCGACGAGGACAATCAATTCCGCTCTGGACGCGTTTACGCCCGCGCCGACAATCCGACCTTCGATCAACCCGAAGCGCTGCTCAATCATCTTGAACAAGGCGCCGGGGCCGCGCTTTTCAGTTCCGGCATGGCCGCCGCCACCAGCGTCTTTCTCGCGCTTAAACCGGGCGATCACGTGATTGCGCCGAAGGTGATGTACTGGGCACTCCGACACTGGCTGGTGGGTTACGCCACGGAGTGGGGTCTTAAAGTGGACCTGGTTGACGGCGACGATTCTTCTGCGATCGCGCAGGCCGTCGTGCCCGGAAAAACCAAACTGATCTGGATCGAGACGCCAGCGAATCCAACCTGGTTGATCACTGACATCGCCGCCGCGGCCGAAATCGCCCACCGCGCCGGCGCGAAACTCGCGGTGGATTCCACCACGGCGTCGCCCGTGTTGACTCAACCAATCACGTTGGGCGCGGACATCGTGATGCACTCGGCCACCAAATACCTGAACGGGCACTCCGATGTGGTGGCCGGTGCTCTAGTCACCGCGAAAGACGACGAATTCTGGCAACGCATCAAATCCGTCAGAAAAAACGGCGGCGCGATTCTCGGCACTTTTGAAGCATGGTTGTTGCTGCGTGGTATGCGCACGCTCTTTGTCCGCGTTCCCGTCGCGTGCCGTAACGCTCAGAAAATCGCAGAACATTTTTCAGGGCACGCCAATATCGAAGAAGTCTTGTATCCGGGTTTGCCGTCGGCAGCGGGCCACGCGATTGCAGCGAAACAAATGAAAGGCGGTTTCGGTGCGATGCTTTCGCTGCGCGTAAAAGGCGGTGCCGAAGGGGCCATCGCGCTCGCGGCCCGGACGCAGTTGTGGAAACGCGCTACCTCACTCGGCGGCGTGGAAAGCCTGATCGAACATCGGGCAAGTGCCGAAGGCGCGAACAGTCCCGCGCCCGTGGACATGTTGCGGCTTTCCACGGGAATCGAAGACGCCAGCGATTTGATCGCCGATCTCGAACAAGGATTGGCGGGAAAATAGGACTCTCGACGAAAATCCGGTGGTAGGGACGGACCGCTGGGCCGTCCGTTCTGTTGGCCGATAGCATCCTGACGGCGCGCCCGGTACCGTCGCTGCGTGCTCGCATCCCGGTATTTGCCCCCGCGCCTACGTGCGAGGCAAACGGTCACCCCCCTACGGCCTAAATCAAAAAATGCGCGCAGTGCATAATATCGCGCAAACGCTATTTGAATAGATTGGCCCCAATGACTTCGAATCCTTCGGACCCTTCGCGAGACAAACGGTGTTTTTGAACGCTGGTCGGACAGCGGTGTTACCACCGCTGCTACTTCCAAAGACTCGACTACGGCAGCTTCAGTTGCATCCCGACTTTCAGGTCAGTTTCACTCTTCATCACGCCACGATTGGCGGCGAAAATATCATGCACCCGCGTGCGGTTGCCATAATACTGCATCGAAATCTTCGACAAACTGTCACCAGGCCGGACGACGTGCCGGCGCGCGGGAGCGGGAACAGGAGCAGGAGCGGTCCGCGCCGCGTTGCTGGCAGGGGCAGCGGTGACACGAGATGGAGTGGCTTGTGGGAGGCTCGCTCGCGGCGTCGCCACGGGAGCAGCGGGAGTTGTACGCACCGTGGGAATCGGCGCGCGGTTAGCTGGTGGCGCCGAACCACGGGTTTTCACGGTGGGCATCGCGTCGAGCGGCACACTGAACAAAGGAGCCTCGGGACCGCCAGACGATGGAGTGGCTGCAGGCGCGGAATCGAATTGGTTCGATTTCGGCAAATCGATCGCCGGGCCATCAGCGGTCGCGACAGTGGGAGGTGCGCTGTTCCGATTGGCTTTCAGGTCCGCCAACTCCTGCTTCAACGCGTCATTTTCCTGTTTCAGTTTGTCGAGCGCGGCAACCAGATCGACGCGCTGGGGTTGTCCTTCCAACGGTTGCGCGGGCAGTCCGCGCGCGAACTCACGTGTGGCGGCATCAATGCGCTGCCTGATCAACGGCGCTTGCGGACTATTGGGCCGGAGCGCGAGGTACTTTTTGAAATGATAGATCGCCGCAAGCGGGTCGTTGATGTGCTGCAAATAAAGCAGCCCGATCTCCAGGTGCGATTCCGGTGCATCGTCGCCTCGTTTGCTGATTACTTTCAGGAAAGCCGCCAGCGCCTCCTGCCGGCGGCCGGTCTTTAACAACGCCTGGCCTTCGCGATAGTTGGGTTCGTCCAGTTCCGTGGCTGAATTCACATGTTCGGCATCCGAACAACTCGCCAAAGCAAACACGAGCAGACCCAAAACGGGTAATGCACAGCGATGCAACAAAGACTGAAAGCGAGACATGGAGGAAATGAATTGAACGAAAATAGTCGGTCGCTAGGTTTGCGACAGCTTCCCCCCAATACAAGTTTTAGATGCCGCTCGACGACAAGACCATCCTCGCCAAAGCCCGTAACTGTCTGGCCATTGAAAAAGAGGCGTTGGAAGCCACGGCCCAGGTCTTGAATGAGGATTTCGTGGCTGTCGTGCGCGCCGTTGAGGGCGTCGTAAAAACGGGCAATAAGGTGATCTTTTCCGGTGTGGGTAAGAACGCGCATATCGCGGAAAAACTCACCGGGACCTTAAACAGCATCGGCGTACCCTCCTGTTTTCTCGATCCCACGCAGGCACTTCATGGCGATCTGGGGCTGTGCGCGGAAGGCGATCTGGCCATTTTGTTAAGCAATAGTGGAGCCACCAGCGAAATGCTGCGCTTGCTGCCACTCTTCGAGAAATTCGGCCTGCATACGGTGGCGCTAACCGGCGCTCCCACCAGCGAACTCGCGCGCGGCGCCGATTTCCGACTGGTTTACTCTGCTCCCCGTGAAGCCTGCCCACTCGCACTGGCGCCCACCGCGAGCACGACCGCCGCCCTCGCCCTTGGCGACGCCCTGGCGATGGTTCTGTTGGAAAGCTCCGGGCTCACCCGGGAAGACTTCGCAAAATACCACCCCGCCGGGACCTTGGGAATGACCCTCCTCCTGCGCGTAAAAGACATTATGCGGACGGGTGATGCGTGCCCGGTGCTGACGGAGGCCAAAACGACCGTCCAGGAAGCGATCTTTGCCATGACCAAGGCGAAGGCCGGCGCGGTCGCCTTGGTCGACGACCATGGGCGGCTCACCGGAATATTTACCGATGGCGACTTCCGCCGCAGCGCGCTCAATGGCGGAATCGACTTTTTGCAAAAACCGGTGGCCCAGTTTATGACGCGCAATCCCCGCAGCATCTCCACCGAAGTCCTGGCGGTCGAAGCATTGAAGCTTTTCCAGCAATTCAAGATTTCCGATCTGATGGCGCTCGACGCGGAAAAGAAGCCGGCCGGATACATCGACGTGCAGGATCTGCCGAAGCTGAAGATACTGTAGTGCGAATACTTCAGTCCAATCGGAAACGATGGACTCACCCGGCCAACAGACAGCCCGGAAGGTTAGCCACGAAAAGTCACGAAAATTGCTTTCCTGCCCCGCAGATATGTCCGAGCCTCTATAGAGGCCTTTAGCGCCAATTCGCTTCTAGATTTTTTGACTCTTTGTGGCTAAACTGTCTTGGTCAGGAAGCCGGGAAAGAATGCCACTAAACCCTGCTCGCCGGTGAGGTTCAAGATTGCGAAGCAGACGCGGCTGCTTTGATTTGCTGGCTACCGCAACCCATGCCTACGCCCCCCTTTGTTTACCAGGATCCATTGCCACTTGGCGCTGACGACACCGAGTATCGCCTGCTTTCGAAAGACGGCGTGACGGTCAGCGAATTTGAAGGAAAGGAAATCCTGAAGGTTGCCCCCGAAGCCCTCACCTATCTTGCGCGCGAGGCGCTCCACGACACCAGTTTTTTCCTGCGCCCCAAACATCTCACCCAAGTCGCCGGTATCCTGAAAGACCCGGAAGCGTCGGCCAACGACCGGTACGTTGCACTCACCCTTTTGAAAAACGCCGAGATCGCCGCGAAAGGGATTTTGCCGATGTGTCAGGACACGGGCACCGCATCGATCTTCGGAAAAAAAGGCCAGCAAGTGTGGACCGGCGGCAACGACGCCGAAGCGTTGTCCCGCGGCGTGTACGAATGCTACACCCGGGAGAATCTCCGGTATTCGCAGGTCGCGCCGCTCGACATGTTCAACGAAGTGAACACCGGCACCAATCTGCCGGCACAGATCGATCTCCACGTGACGGAAGGCGCAAAGTACGAATTTCTCTTTGTCGCGAAAGGCGGTGGTTCCGCGAACAAGCTCTACCTCTTTCAAGAAACCAAGGCGCTGCTAAATCCGAAGAGCCTGGAAAAATTCTTCGCCGACAAAATGCAGCTGCTCGGCACGTCCGCCTGCCCGCCCTATCATTTGGTGTTCGTCATCGGCGGCACGAGTGCGGAAGCCTGCATGAAAACGGTGAAGCTCGCTTCGACCAAGTATTTGGACTCGCTGCCCACGTCAGGCAACGAACAAGGCCGGGCTTTTCGCGACACCGCGCTCGAAGCGACGGTGTTGAAAATCGCGCAACAAAGCGGAGTTGGCGCGCAATTTGGCGGAAAATATTTTGCCCTCGATGTCCGTGTGGTCCGGCTGCCGCGTCACGGCGCGAGCTGTCCCGTCGGCATGGGCGTGTCGTGCAGCGCCGACCGCAACATCAAAGGAAAAATCACCAAGGAAGGCATCTTCCTCGAGAAAATGGAAGCCGACCCGGGCCGGTTTATTCCCGCCGAGTTAAAAACCTTTAAGGACGATAATTTCGTCCGCATCGATCTGAACCAGCCGATGCCGGAAATCCGGGCTGAACTTTCCAAGTATCCGGTCACCACGCGCGTATCGTTGAACGGCACGTTGATCGTCGCACGCGACATCGCCCATGCGAAATTGAAGGAACGGATTGATGCCGGCCAGGGATTGCCGGAATATTTCAAACAACATCCGGTCTACTATGCCGGTCCGGCAAAAACACCGACGGGATACGCGTCGGGTTCATTTGGTCCCACCACGGCCGGACGCATGGACAGTTACGTGGATTTATTTCAATCCCAAGGCGGTTCGATGGTAATGCTCGCGAAGGGGAACCGGAGCAAAGCGGTAACTGATGCGTGCAAGAAATTCGGTGGCTTCTATCTGGGCAGCATCGGCGGTCCGGCGGCCATCCTCGCACAAAACAACATTACCAAAGTGGAAGTGCTGGATTACCCCGAACTCGGCATGGAAGCCGTATGGAAAATCGAAGTGAAGGATTTCCCCGCGTTTATCCTCGTCGACGACAAAGGCACGGACTTCTTCGTCAACCACTGCGGCATCTGCGTCCCGGAAAAGTCGAAGTGAGGCGGTAGATGTCGACGTGCGTGATTGCGCGGCCCGAGGTAGGGACGGACCGCTGGGCCGTCCGTCGGCAGGTCGGCAGAATTTCTGAAACACCAACCCGGAGGACGTGTCTCGCGAAGGATTGGAAGGATCTGAAAGGTTCCGGATCGAAATATTTAACTGTTGTTCGAGTGACTTTTGCGGAAGCCAAATTGGAGTGTATTCCTGCGGCTGTTACGTTTCCATTCGTGAAGTTTCGTGTGTTTCGTCGGCAATAGCCCGGGCCGTTGAGGGCAGCAGCCTTCGCCAAGGCTACGGCTCCCAAGACGGCCCCTACCGCGTTTTTTGATTCGCGTGAATTCGCGTGATTAGCGGGAGACTTCTGGCCTCGCCAAGCGCCAGCCGACGAGCGAGCAAAAGGCGAAACCCAGAGCGTTGGCGGTGCCGTGCAGCGCGCGCATCCAAGGAAGGTCGAGCCACGGCAGAGGCGCGAAATAGGGGCGTGCGGCATACAGCAGCGCGAGCGACATGCCGAAGATCAGCGAAAAGCCGGCGGCGCCCCACCACATGCGCACCTTGAGCGGCCAGCGAATTTCCGCGGCGAGACGCAGTTGAAAAAATGCCACGATCATCGCACTGCCTGCCAGAACGAGCGCGGCGAAAAATTCGAGTGCGTGCGTTTGGCCGAGTTGACTGCTCGTTATCCCCACCGCCACCAGCGGTACGCCGGCGAGCACGCCCCAGCCGGCAATCGTGGCGACCCGTGAAGAGGGGAATTCCTGCACGATAAGTCCCGTCATCACCGGCAGGACCAGCCCGGCAAAGTGAAAATGCACCGCCGTCAATTGCACGATATCGGTTCCGAACCCGAGCGGATGAAGACCGAGACGATCGGCCAGTGTCCACACTCCACCTACTGCAATAAAGATGAGACCCGCATCCTGACAGAGGGAACCCAGCGGTTGGAAGCCATGCCGCAAAAGTCGATAGCCTCCTATTCCTGCAAGCATCGCGGTGAGCACAATCCACGGAGAAGCCAACAGTGCCGCCGCCCAACCCCCGGGCAGAATGCATGAGGCCAGGAGCAGCGCGGCCGCGGGAAATTGCAGCGCGCGCACCGCCCGGAAAATCCTCAAAAGGCGGGGAGTCGTTTCGCAATCGAGGCGGATCAAATCGAGCAACAGCGGCATGAGCACCAACGCGGCGAAACCGAGCAAGGCCGTCGACCACGCGAGAGTTTTAAAATCCGTTACGCGCCAAACGACAAATGCCAGCCACAATGCGCCGCCGATAACGCCAGACATCCTCGATGAAATCGTTTTTATCGCGGACGAACTCATTGCGCGACAATTTCCGACACGGCGCGCTGCATCGCCAGTTTCGATTCCACCGCAAAGCGCCGTTGCAACCCGCGCGCGAGCGGTTTGGTCAGGCGCACCATCCAGAAGCGCGGTTGGGAAAATGCTCGCAAATCATACCACACCGAATCGTCGCGGTGCCATTCGATGGAAAAGCGTTCTTCGCCGCGTTCGACGTGTCCGGGCAGCGTCCCGTAGGCGAATCCGAAACGCCGCACCGGAATAGTCTCGTCGATGGTGTATACGATGCGACACGCATTCAGCCACCAGAGCCCGTAGATGTGCGCCAGCATCGCCACGACCTGTCCTTTTTCGAGCGGCGCATTCGCAGGCATGATCCGCGTCCACGGCGCAGGAAACATGGTCCATGCGCACAACCCGGCACAGGCTTGTTCGAAAACCTTTCCACCCTGCCCCAGCAAGACGCGATTGTGATCGATGTTGTATCCGGCGGGAGTGTGATCGAGTGAATGGCCGATCTCGGGATAGCTCACAGGCAGTTTCCGCTGTTGGGCGAGGAAGGCCTCGATGGTCTCGTTCGATGGGAAGGAAAAGGAAACGTTCACCCAGTGAAGGTGGTGGGCCGGACAAAGGTTGTCGACATGCCTAAAAAAAAGAAAGAAAGCGCAAGGATCGAAACAAACGCGAGGTGGTTCGTGGTGTTTTCAGTGATTCGTGGGTAGTAGCCCGGGCCGTTGTGGGCAACGGCCCCGACCCAGCGGATTTACGTCCGCTGCTACACAAAGCTGAAATCATATTCGCGGAATTCGCGTGATTCGCGGGCAAGCGGGAACGTTTTCAACTCTTGGGGGACTTGCTTGGAATGGAATTCTGATCAGCGGTCTGCGCGGAGATTTTCGGACGGCGTTGTTGGAACGGGACGGAATTGACGATGCCGTTCAGCAGCATCGAGGGTTTTCCATTTGATGCTTCCAACTGCGCGACCAACTGGTCGAGCGTGTCCGTGTCACGATAGTCGAGTCCGCGGCCGAGCGCATACGTGAGCATCTTTTCGCTGAGACAATAATAATAGTCGCGGCGATGCTTTGTCACGAGGATGTGCTTTAACTCCCGCACATTTGCGAAGGTTTCACCCGTGATCAACTGGCCCGCCGACTCCACCGGGTGCTTCATGTCGATGTCACGCCACGCGCCCATCGCATTGAAGTTTTCCAGTGCAAGGCCGAGCGGATCCATCCGGCTGTGGCAGGAATGACACATCGGATTCGTCGCGTGCAACGAGAGATTTTCACGGAGCGTCATCTGCATGATCTTGTCCGGGCTCGCCGCGTCCTCCAGCGCGGGAATGTTCGGGGGCGGCGGTGCCGGCGGCGTCCCCAGGATGGCGTTCAAAATGAAAACACCGCGTTTCACCGGCGAAGTGCGCGTGGGGTTCGACGTGACGGCCAGCGTCGTGCCCTGGGTGAGAACTCCACCACGGGGACTATCCGGAGAGAGCTGCACCTTGCGCATCGCGTGACCTTCAACCCCGGGGATGCCATAATGCCTGGCGAGTCTCTCGTTCAAAAACGTATAGTCGCATTCGATCATTTCCAGCAGGCTTCGATCCTCTTTCAGCAGATAAGCGAACGACATTTCGGTTTCCTGTTTCATCGCCTCGCGTAATTCCCAAGTCAATTTTGGTTTCGGCACGGCGAGTGAAGCGAAGTAGACCTTGAACGCTTGGGCCATGGCTGCGTTCTGCTCCGGCGTACGTTTATCCTCAGGAATCGGATTGATCTTCAGGTAGTCCGCAAACGCGGCTTCGAGCTCAGGATTCGGGTGTTCCCGCAGAAAAATGGATTCGGCGTCGAATTGCACCGAGCCGATGTCGCGCGCTTGCAACCACTGCCCGGTAAAGTTGCGCACGAACTGAGCCGACCGGGGATCAGCGAGCATCCGATTGATTTGCGCGGGCAAATTCGCCCGGAGTGTTCCCTCGGTGGCGAGTTTGAAAAGTTCGTCGTCAGGCATCGACGACCAGAAAAAATACGACAGCCTGGACGCCAGCGAATAGCCGTCGATCAGCGGAAACGCGCTACCCGCCTGCATTGGTTCCGTTTCCTCGTCGCGAAAAATAAATCGCGGCGACGCGAGCACCGCGACCATCGCCTGCGCTACACCCAGCTCAAAAGTGTTGCCCGGTTTTGAATAAAAACTTTCCGCCAGCGCAACCAACGGAGCGGTCGTCGTAGCATCGACCGGCCGGCGAAACGCGCGTGACGCAAATTTTTCGAGCAATTCGCGGGCATAAACCCGGCGCGCCCTGGCCGAGCGCGGCACTTCACGCGGGAAAAAGCGGCCGTAGTTCGCGGGTTTCGCCCAGTATTTATTGTCGGCGGGTCCCTGCACGGTGACCGAGGCGATACGAACCCGCAACTGGCGGTTTTGTTCGTGATCGGGTCCGATTGGTTTCACCTCGAAACCCAGTTCGTGATCGCCTGGCTTCCAGTTGCGCGGATAGCTGAACTTAAAAAACTTCTCCTCTTCGTCGCGCACAAAATCCTGATCGAGCAATGTCTCGCCATCGACCTTGAAAGTCACATGACAGCGGTTCAGATCAAATTTCTCGTCGACGTAGTCCTCCACTGAACGGACATCCAGATTCAGAGTGTATGCGCCCGCATTCGCCGCGTGAAACTTCGCGGTCGCGGTTGCCGGAGTATAAAACGACAAATCTAACATCCTGCCCGCCAGCGTCGGAGCCGGACGCTTAAATTCGGGGGTGGAGGTTGTCCCTTCGCCGGCCTTCGCCGGAGTGGCAACGGCGGGAACAACGTCCGGGAGTTTTCCCACGACAGAAACGAAGTTGGCGCCCTCGATGATTTCTTCCGCGAGCGCTTTTGATTTGGTCGGAACAGCGGACAAAATAATTGTCTGCGCGGCATCCAGATATTTTTCCAACAACATTGGGGAAATCGTCAGCACGTCGCCAATGTTGTCGAAACCGTAGCCGGTATCGTCTGCAGGAAATTCCTTTTGCGTGTCGTAATCCACGCCGAGCAAATCGCGGATCGTGTTGCGGTATTCGACGCGGTTCAGCCGGCGAACCGTGACGCGGCCCGGATCCGTCCTCGCGGGATCGAGTGAAAACGGTCCGCGTTTGATCCATTCCGCTATTTTTTGCGCCTGCTCCTGTGGAAGTCCCGGCTCGTCGGCCGGAGGCATGATGCCCGTGCGGACATTCTTCAGCGCCCGCATCCAGAGTTTGTGATCGTGCAGCGCCGAGTCGCTTTCAAAGCCATCGAGCTGCACCCCACCCTTTTTGTTTCCGTTGCCGTGACAGTCGTAGCAATATTCGTCGAGGATGGGTTGAACGTCTTTTTGGAATATTTCGAGGTCAGGCGTTGCCGCAGCGGACGCGGTCAGCGGAAGTACCAGGCAGAATGACAGCCGGTTTCCGAAATGAAACAGACTGCGCGAAGGGAAACGCAGCAACATGGGGTGGGGTTAAAAAACAGAAGACAGGGCGTGTGAAGTTGGCAATTATCCCATCAGTCTAACACCGGACCGCGATGAATCCCTGTTGATGATTTCGATGGATTGACGTAACCCGCCCCGGGAGGCGTGGGATTCTGCGTTATGCAACCATACAGGATACGAAGTACGGCGGAGTGTTTGCTGCGATTCGTGAGTGATAGCCCCGGGCCGTTAGGGGCAACGGCCCCTACCAGCGGATTTTCATTCGCAAAATTCGCGTGATTCGCGGGCCAACCGGGGCGGCTCAAACATTCCCCAAACGGCCGGTGGAATCACCGAAGCGCTCCAAGCCGGTCACTCCAACCTGGTCGGCGAGACTGAGGAAGAGATTACTCATCGGTTGGTTGCTGTGCTGCACGTAGCGGCCGCCGGTCAGCAGTCCGCCACCGCCACCGGCGAGGACCACGGGCAGATTATCGTGCGTGTGACGGTTGCCGTCCGCGTTGCCGCTGCCGTAAATGATGCGGGAATTATGCAGCAGCGAATTGCCGTCCACGTCGGGCGTCGCTTCCATTTTCTGCAGAAACTTCGAGAATTGTTCCGCATACCAGCGGTCGATTTGTGCTACTTTGTCGACACGCTCGGCATTATTCTGGTGATGGGAAAGATCGTGATGGCCCTCGGAAATACCGATTTCGCTGAATGAGCGATTGTCGCCGTCATGTCCGAGAATAAATGTAGCGACCCGGGTCGAATCGGTTTTGAACGCCAGCAGCATCATGTCGTACATCAATTCGACGTACTCCACCTGCGTCGTGGGAATGCCGGCCGGAGTAGCCTGGTCGGGATCGACATTCGGACCAAAGCGCTCAGCTTTCTGAATGCGGGTTTCCACGTCACGAACACCCGTCAGGTACTGATCGAGCTTGGCGCTGTCAGTCGCATCCAGCCGGCTTTGCAAGCGGCGTGCGTCGTTCATGACGAAATCGAGCACCGAGCGGCGGTCCATCATGCGGCGTTGGGCATTGGCGGCACGCTGACCGTGTGCGCCGGCACCGAACAAACGCTCAAACACCAGGCGCGGATTTGCCTCGGGCGTCATCGGCGTGGTGGGCGACTGCCACGAAACATTATATTGATAGGCGCACGAATAACCCGAATCGCAGTCCGCCGATTTGCGACCGGAATCACAGGTGAGTTCGAGCGACGGAAAACGCGTCAGATGGCCGACTTGATTGGCGATCACCTGGTCGATTGAGATGCCCGCACGCACGTCAGTAGCGCTCTTGTTGAGGCGAACACCAGTAAGGAAAACGCTGTTGCCGCGAGCGTGGTCGCCGCCGCCATCGTTGCCGGGATTGGCGTTCGCGTGAGCGAGACCGCCGAGAACCTGAATGTGTTTCCGCATGCTCTCGAGCGGTTGCAACGTCGGGTTGAAGCGGAAATCGGTCAACCCGCCCTCCGGCCACCAACGCCCGGGAATTGCGCCGTTGGGGAAAAACACAAACGCCGTGCGCAGCGGCGCGCCGGTCGCGGTCGTTGCGAGTTGCAGGGCCGGATCACCCGCAAAAAGACGCGACGGGGTGAACGAAGTGAAGGCGGGCAGAGCGATACAGGCTCCCAGCCCGCGCAAAAAATTGCGGCGACTCATGCCGGCGGGACGGAAATCAGGGGAATTCAGGGTCTTCATATTTTGGCGGGGATTCGGTTACTCAACCTTCGGGAAGCGATTTGGAAGCGGTGGGTTGACCGCCGGTGGCGGTGCGGGGAATTTCCTGTGACCTGCGTTGCTGGAAAGGAGCGGACAACACGATGCCTTGCAAAAGGGCTGAAGGGCGCCCGTCGTTAGCTTCGAGTGCGGCCACAAGCTGATCGACGGTGTCGGCATCGTAATAGTCGAGACCGCGGCCCAGCGCGTAGGTGAGCAACTTTTCGCTGACGCAATAGTAGTAGTCGCGGCGGCGACTCGTCGCAAGGACATGTTTCAGTTCGCGAATGTCGGCGAACTTTTCGCCGGTAATCAGCTGACCAGCCGGCTCGACCGGACGAGCCATGTCGGCGTCGCGCCACGCGCCCATGGCGTTAAAATTCTCCAGCGCCAGCCCGAGTGGATCCATGCGGCTGTGGCAGGAATGGCACATCGTATTCGTCGCGTGCAACGCGAGCGTTTCGCGCAAAGTCATCTTCTTCAATTGTTCCGGACTGGCCGCGTCCTCGAGCGCGGGAATATTGGGTGGCGGCGGCGCCGGCGGCGTACCGAGAATCGCATTCAGGATAAACACCCCGCGCTTCACCGGTGAGGTGCGTGTGGGGTTCGAAGTGACCGCGAGCATGGTGCCTTGAGTGAGCACTCCCCCGCGCGGACTGCCGGGTGGCAATTGAACTTTGCGCATTTGTGAACCGGTTACGCCGGGAATACCGTAGTGTTTCGCCAGGTCTTCATTGAGGAACGTGTAGTCGGCCTCGATTAGTTCGAGGAGGCTGCGGTCTTCCTTCAACAGATACGCGAATCCCATTTCGGTTTCCTTCAACATTGCGTCGCGCAGTTCGCCGGTGAGTTGCGGTTTCGGAGCGCGAAACGATGAGAAAAATATTTTCCGCGCTTTGGTAAATTCTGCGACCTCCTCCGGCGTTCGTTTTTCCTCGGGAATTCGATTGATGCGCCGGAAAATGTCCTGCGCTCCCTCCAAGTCAGGATTCGGATGCTCGCGCATGAAGATGGCGAAGGCGTTGATCTGAACCGAGCTGACGTCGCGGGCTTGCAGCCACTGGCCGGTGAAGTTGTGGACGAATTCGCTCGAGCGCGGATCTTTCAGCATGCGGTCGATCTGCGCCGGAAGATTCGCGCGCAGCTTGCCCGTGCCCGCCAGCTTGAAGAGTTCGTCATCGGGCATCGAGGACCAGAAAAAATATGAAAGACGCGAAGCCAGCGCGTATTCATCGACCTGCGCATAGAGCTGTCCGGGCTGCATGGGCTCCATCCCCTCTTCCCGAAAAATAAATCGTGGCGAGGCGAGAACCGCGACCATCGCCTGCGCAACGCCGGATTCAAATGTGCTCTCAGGATTCGAATATACCCCCTCGGCCAGCGCGACCAGGCGGTTCAACGTCAGATCGTCCACCGGGCGGCGGAAGGCCCGGCTGGCGAAACCCCGCAGCAATTCTTCCGCATAAGTGTGGCGCGCCTCAAGCGACGTGGGCACCGGACGCGGGAAAAAGCGGTCGTAGCTTTTGGGTTTAACCCAATACTCGGGAGCATACGGGCCCTCCACCATCACGGAATTCAGCCGGATGCGCAGCAGGCGTTTCTGTTCACGATCAGGAGCAAGTGGTTGAAGTTCGACGGCCAGCTCGTGATTCCCCACGTTCCAATCGCGCTCGTAGGTGTATTTGAAACCCGCATCGCCCTGGCGGACGAACTCCCGGTCGAGCACGGGTTCGCCATCGACTTTGAATTGAACGCGACAACGATTGTAATCGAATTGATCGTCCACGTAACGCTCCACCGCCCGCAGATCGATCGTCACTTTATATTTTCCGGCATGGAGCGCGCGGTGGGTGGCGACCACTTTCGCCGGCGTGTAATACGAAAGATCCATCGCTTTCCCGGCTGGTGCGGGCGCGGGACGTTTCACTTCAAAAGATGCCGCGGCCGGCGCGTCGGCTTTTTCTTTTCCTGCCGCGGCCGGGCTCTGGGCGGCCGCCGCCACCGCACTGGTGGAGGTAACGGACTTGGGAGCAGCGGAAGGCGTGACCGAAACCGCACCCGCAGTCTTGTTGACCGAAGATACCGTTTCGCCTCCCGTGGCCGGCACGGAAAGACCAGAGGATTTCGCCTTCTCTCCCGGAGAATTTGCGGTGCCCGTGGAAGTCGAGGCTACCGCCGCCACCGGCTGCGGAACGACGACGAAGGCCTTCCCCTCGATTATATTTTCCGCCACCGCTTTCGATTTCGTGGGGACAACTGATGCGACGACCGTTTGTGCCGCGTCCAAATATTTCTCCAGGAGCATCGGAGAAATCGTGAGTACGTCCCCGATATTATCGAATCCGTGGCCCGTATCGTCGGAGGGAAATTCCTTCTGCGTGTCGTAGTCGACGCCCATCAGCGCCTTGATCGTGTTGCGATAGTCCACGCGATTGAGACGTCGCACAGTCACGCGACCTGGGTCGGGATGCTGCGGATCGAGCGAAAATGCGCCGCGCTTGATCCACTCGGCGATTTTTTGCGCGGCTTCCGGGGGCAGGCCCGGTTCATCCGCTGGGGGCATGATGCCCGAACGAACATTCTTCAGCGCGCGCGACCAGAGTTTGTGATCGTGCAGTGCTGCCTCGCTTTCAAATCCGTCCAGTTGTACGCCGCCCTTCTTAAATCCGCCGCCGTGACAATCGTAGCAATACTCCTCGAGAATCGGTTGGATCTCATTTTTGAAAACGTCGAGCTGCGGCTCGCCAGCCGCGCTGGCAACCGCAGGCAAAAGCGCTGCCAGGCCCAAGCCAAGCAACAGACATGGCAACCCGAGCGAAGCAGGAGATTTCGGAACTTTGTTGCACCGCTGCAAACCAAGCCACGGGGTCAAATCCTCAGGTAGATAACGCAGTGCCATGTGCAAAAGATAGGATCGTGGTTTTTCGTCTAAAGTTGAGCGTAAATCCAAGGGTCGGAAAGTCACGCGTGGGGAAATTTGGTGACGTATGGCGAAGCGCTGATGTTACACGGGGAAAGGGCGATGGGCGAATCGGACCGACATAAAATTATGGCCATGGAGCGAAAGCAGAATGAAAGCCTTGGGGGAAGCATGCCATCGAAGGCAGGGCGGAATGATTCCTCCTCTGACTTGGGAAAATTAGACCGCTAAGGGGAGCCGGCAACTGCTGCTTTGCGCTTGCTAAAGAATAACCACGGAGACGACTTGTTAACTGCCCATGTCGCTGAAACGAATTACCATGGCTGAAGTGGCCCGCGTGGCAAAAGTCCACCAGACCACGGTCTCGCTGGCACTGAGGAATGACCCCCGCCTTCCTCGTGAAACGCGTCAGCGCATTCGCGACCTCGCCGAGAACATGGGTTATCGTCCCGACCCCATGTTGTCGGCGCTGAATTTTTATCGCAGCTCGAAGGACACGGCGAAAACCCAGCCGTCCATCGCGTTCATCATGCGCTCGCGAGCCGCGCATCCACCTGAACATTTCTTCTCAGACGACAAGTTCCTGAAAGGCGCGCGCCGCGCCTGCGAACGCATGGGTTATCGGCTGGTCCCTTTTCAAATTGAAAATTCCCCAACCGAAGGCGCCCGCCTCACCCGTGTGCTGCGTTCGCGCGGGATTCATGGCGTCATCATCGCGTCACTCGATGTCACCTTGCGCAACCTCGCCTTGGACTGGGAATACTTCAGCGCCCTTTGCATCGAGTCCCAACACCTCAAACTTTCGCTGCACACGGTCGCTAACAATCAGTCCAACATCACCCGCACGGCGGTGAGGCGCGTGGCCGAACTGGGTTACCGACGGATCGGTCTCGCGGTGGGCGAGGTCGAAGAGACAACCCTCGGCAAACCATTCGGCGCCGGTTATTTCCTCGAAGTGCGCGAACACAAATCACTGCCCGTGATTCCGCCGCTCTTGTTGCAGCCAACCTCCTACGCATCGGTTGCCGCCAAACTGAGTGCATGGGTGCGAAAACACCGGATCGAAGTCGTGTTGAGCAACTGGAGCAATGTTCCCGATCTCTTAAGAGTCTCTGGTTTGAAAGTTCCAGCGGAGGTTGGCGTGGCCACGCTCGATCACGATTCCCGCGTCGGCGCGATGGCGGGGATGCGCCAAAGTCACGAACTGGTGGGCGAGCGGGCGGTGGAAGGACTGGCGTTGATGATGAAAACCAACCAGCGCGGACCAATCGCCCTGCCGAATACAACTTTCATCGACGGCGTCTGGCAGGACGGCCCGGATCTGCCACCGAGAAAACATCGGAATTTTGAGCCACGAAAAGTCACAAAAGGGCACGAAAAAAATATTACGCCAAGCTCGCCAAAGTAACAAAAATTCCAATTCGTAAATCCGCGCGTGCAACCGCGTTCAGTTGTAGGGCTGGCCCTTGTGGCCATGCCTCGCCGTCGATGGAAGGCTCGCTTGTCGCTGCGCGGGCTTTCGTTTCTATGTAGGAGCTTGCTTGCAAGCGATCAGGGCGACCGCATGGGTCATCCCATCGCGCACTCTGATCGCTTGCAAGCAAGCTCCTACATTCGAACCAAGCGAGAGCCGTTCGACAAGGCTCTCGGTTTACGAAACGCTCCGGATACCGAATTCCCGCGAATGCAAAACCCAAGCCCGGCAGGCGGGACGCCCGCCGCTACGGCCAGAGGGTAACAGCCGGGAAAGGAACCGGCTTCCGACAAGCATAATTGTCGAAAGTCCCATGCAAATTTTAGGGACAAACTTTTAGCTTACATTCCACGCGACAACCGTTAACCGGTGACGGATGTCTCGATTCATATCCGCATTCCGAACCTGTCTTCTGTCAGTCGCTGGCGCACTGAGCGTCGCGGCCTTTGCCGACGATGTCGTCAAATTGCCGGACGTGACGGTCAACGACCAACAAGCCCGCTCCAATCTACCGAGCGTGCTCGCTTTCGAGCCCGGCGACTCGTCGAACGCGTCGTTTTCCGATCTCGCGCGACAGACGCCCGGCTTTTCCATCAACGATGCCGGCGCCCGTGGATTCGGTCAGACCACCACCTTGCGCGGGCTCGGCAATACGCCTTTCTTTAGCGATTCGTCCGCTCCCGTTTATCTCGACGACATCCCGCTGGCGGCCGCCTTCACGTTTCCAAGCGAACTCTACGATTTTGGCCAGATGACGATCTATCGCGGGCCCCAAGCCGCAGCGCTCTTCGGCCGCGCCGGCGACGCGGGAGTAATCCGGTTTACCTCCGGGGAAGCCGCCGCGAACAGCATCGGTCATGTCGGCTTCTCCGCCGGCAACTACCACCAATATTCCGTCAACGCTTCCGCCCAAGCGGCCCATACGGAGCAATGGGACACCTCCGTCAACATCGGCACGAGCGCACGCGACGGCTACATTTACAACACCCAGCTCAAACAAACCGTCGATGACCGGCAATCGACCTTTGGTCGGGTGCAACTCGCCTATCGTCCGCAAAAAGACGTGGAGTTTTCGCTCCACGTTCTTGGTCAGCGTTCGCGCGATGGCGCCGAAGCACTCGTGCCGCTCGGTGGACCTTACTACGAAGTGGCCCGCGGCAAGGAAGGTGAAACGGACGTGGATTTCAGCGCCGTGGCTCTCGGCATCAAACGTCAATGGTCCGATGCGACGATCACCTCCACCACCAGTTTCACTGACTGGGATATGTCCCCCTACTCCAATCGCCTCGTGGTATTCGGCGGCGCGGATTTCGACTCGGTGGTCACGCAGTCGCAAAAGGCCATCAACGAGGAAATTCGCTACGTGAGCGACCAGGTCACGGGTGGCGCCTTCTATTCGCATTCGCGTTTTCGTGGTGGCGCCAGCCGCACCTTCAGCGGCTTTACGGTAGAGGATTCCAACTTCCACCAAACCGCCGACACGTTCGCGCTTTTTGGACAGGCGAACTTTAAACCGACGCCCGAGTGGGTCATCACGCCCGGGTTGCGATTCCAACGCGACAGCAAGGATTTCACGCGCAACGAAATCGTGCCCGCAACCGCCACACTCAATCGCGACGATAGCTGGAACGCATTTCTCCCGAGCATTTCCGCTGTTCGTCACCTCAATCCCACCACGGATCTCAGCTTCACCGTGGCACGGGGATTCAAGGCCGGCGGCTATTCTGCGTACACGGGGGTGGCGAGTCTCGCAGGTTACAATCCGCAAAGCACGTGGGGCCTCGAAGCCGCTCTTTCGACGGCCCATCCGGAATCGAAATGGGCTTTCACCTCGCGCGCTTATGCCTACCGGGTGAAGGACTATCAGATCGAACGCTCTTTCGCGGTGCCGACGACTTCCACCGACGAATATCTCGTGGTTAACGCCGATCGCGCCCAAGTCCTCGGTCTCGAAGTGGAATCCTCGTGGCAACCCATGGCCGACGTCAAAGTCCGCGCCATCGCCGGCATCACCGACATCACCCTGCGCGATTTCACCGATCCGTTCACTGGCACCACCTATTCCGGCAATCGCGCGCCTTACGCGCCGACCGGCAACGCGGCGTTGCAAGTCGATTATCATCCCGCACGTGGATTGTTCTACAGCGCCAGTGTCACGTGGACGGGCAAAACCTTCTACGATGAGCAGGAAACCGCCGCGCTTTCCCAGAAATCGTATGTGCTCGTCGACGCGACCGCAGGGTATTCCTTCCCCCACGGCGATATTCGTCTCTTCGGTCGAAATTTGACCGACAAAGAGTACTACAGCTCGATCACGCCCGGCGTGTTTCATGGTACTCCCGGCGCTCCGCTCAACTGGGGCGGCGAAGTAAACTTCCGCTGGTAACCGCCAGTCACCACACCGGCGCCGGATCCGAATCCGAAATAACCTCGCCAATGAAACCGGCGGGGTTATTTTTTTGCAGGCAAAACGACCTGCATGAAAACGAAGAAGCAAATTGTCGAAAACTGGCTGCCACGGTACACGGGCGTGCCGCTCAAGGATTTCGGCGAATACATCCTCCTGACGAATTTCCAGAATTACGTGAAGCTTTTCGCCCACTGGCATCGCGTGCCAGTGATGGGCAAGGACCGCCCGATGCCGAGCGCCACGGCGCAGGGAATCACGATCATTAATTTCGGCATGGGCAGCGCCACGGCGGCGACGGTGATGGACTTGTTGAGTGCGATTCATCCGAAGGCCGTGGTGTTTTTAGGGAAATGTGGCGGCATCAAACATCGCGCCGAACTCGGCGACTTGATTCTCCCAATCGCGGCCATTCGCGGCGAGGGAACGAGCACCGACTATTTTCCGCCGGAGGTCCCCGCCCTGCCCGCGTTTGCCTTGCAAAAAGCCATCTCGACCACGATCCGGGAACACAAACGCGATTACTGGACCGGCACCGTTTACACGACAAATCGGCGCGTGTGGGAACATGACACGGAATTCAAAAAGTACCTGAAAAAGATCCGCGCCATGGCGATCGACATGGAAACGGCGACCCTGTTCATCACGGCGTTTGCGAATGAAATTCCGATGGGCGCACTGCTGCTGGTGTCAGATCAACCGATGACGCCGGAAGGCGTGAAAACGACCGAGAGCGATCTCAAAATTGACGAAGCCCACGTCGCCTCGCACATCCGCATCGGCATCGACTCACTGAAGCAGCTCATTAACAAAGGCGTGACCGTGAAGCATCTGAAATTCTGAGGGACGATACCCACGATTCGATTACGGCCTAGGCCAATGATCATGGATCATTGCCATTATCAGCTGCCAACACCGCTTCGCGAGATCGCAAGTTGAAAATCGAAACGACCATAATACGGGTAATTTCGCTGGGCGTCGCGCTTTTGATAAGCGGCTGCATTACGCTAGATAGAGGCGACTATTTCTTCCGGATACGATCGTCGGCAGGCAACAATGCTGAAGTAAGTGGCCTCATGCACATTTCTCCGTTTCTGGACTGGAAGAACACCGAATATGGAGAGAGCCCCAGAACACTCGTTGAAAATATTATTCGAAAAGAGTTTTCGGAATTGCGGTACCCAGATTTAGAAATTCGCGAATTGAGAGTACAGGCCATGCAAAATAACTATATCGCTTACTCCGCGAGTGTTTCGATCGTCAATTATAGCGTACGGCTTGAACTTCAGGAAAAACACGGTGAATTTCCAGTGAGCCGAATAAAACGATAATTCACATTTATCTGCAGAATTAGTGGTCGTTTATGAAAATCCTAACCCTGTTCGTGGCCGCCATTCTGATTTATACGACAGCTGCGGCAGAATCCTCTCCTAAAATCCGCGTCCTCATCGTCGATGGCTTCAGCAATCACGACTGGAAACTCACGACGCAATCGATCCGCGCCATCATCGAGCCAACCGGACTTTTTGAAGTCGCTGTTTCCACGGCGCCTCCCAGCGCGTCCGCGCCGGGCTGGGACAATTGGCGGCCGAAATTTTCGAACTACGATGTGGTGATTCAAAACTGCAATGACATCAACGGCGGTCCGGCCTGGCCTGACGAAGTGCAGAGATCCTTTGAAAATTTCGTCCATCAGGGTGGCGGCGTTTACGTCTGGCACTCCGGAAACAATGCGTTTGCCAGCTGGCCGGCGTATAACGAAATCATCGGCTTGGGCTGGAGGAAAAAGGATTATGGTTACGCGCTCGCATTGGACGAGACCGGGCATATCACCCGGATTCCACCGGGCGAAGGCGAAAACACGGGCCACGGCAAACGCTTCGACGCGCTCATCAATCGCGTCGGCGACCACCCGATTCATGCGGGCCTGCCCCGGCGCTGGAAAGCGGCTGACATCGAGGTGTATTATTATGTCCGCGGCCCGGCTAAAAATGTGGACGTCCTTTCTTATGCACTGGAACCCAAAACCGGGATGAACTGGCCGATCGAATGGACGGTCAAGTACGGCGGGGGTCGCGTCTATACTTCGACCCTTGGCCACGTTTGGAAGGGCGATGTGCAGCCAGTCACCGTGCGCGACGCAGGCGTGCAGACCTTGCTTATCCGCGCTTTACAGTGGCTTGCCAAGCGTCCGGTCACATGGGCGGTGCCGGCAAATTTTCCCACGGAGAATTCGACCTCGGTCGGGACCGAACTGACCCTGCCAGTGAATTGATCCGACTCGCGTTGACCAACCCCACTAATCCAGTAAAACGGCGGCATGCTTGTTCGGATTCACGGTGCCATTTCAAATTGCTATCTGCTGCTCGGGGATAAACCCGTGCTCGTGGACACCGGCGCGCCGGGTGATTTGAAGCGGATATTGAGCGCGTTGAAGGCCCATGAAGTGCGGCCGAAAGACCTGGCACTGATCCTTCTCACTCACGGACACAGCAGCCAGGCAGGTTGCGCAGCGGAATTAAAACGCCGCAGCGGCGCCCAGATCGCCCTGCACATCGGCGATGCCGATTTGGTGCGCAACGGCGAAAACGGGTTGCAGGTGCCGACCTCGACCCTGTCGCGACTGGTGCGTCCATTTGTCGACGAGCCGTTCGAGTCATTTGAACCCGATCTGCTTTTTCGGGACGGATTTTCGCTCGAACCCCACGGAATCAAAGGCCGCGTCCTGGCCACCCCCGGACACACCCCCGGCTCCGCCTCTGTGGTGCTGGGCGCGGGTGAAGGCATCATCGGCGACGTGTTGCGAGGGAGCATGCTGCTGCCCAACAAAGCGCGTGAACATTTTTTCTGCAACGATCCCGAATTGAATAATCACAGCATCGTCCGCCTCGCACGAGAAGGGCTCGTTCGCTGCCACCCGGGAAATTTCGGCAGCTTTTCCGGAGCGGAGTTGCACCGGTTCCTCGCCACCACGAACGGCGAAGTAATGGAATTCTCCGGCGAGCCGGTGTGATGGTGGCCTGCACCTATTTCGAATAATTTGTATGAAGGTAGGGCGGGACCGTTTGCCTCGCACGCAGGTGCGGGGACAAATACCGGGCTGCGAGCACGCAGCAACGGTGCTGGGCCCGCCGTTCAGGATGAACGAACAAAATCAAATACTCCCTGACCGTTCAAAACTACCACACAAACCGCCACCGTGGGTTCGCGGTGATGCCATATTATTCATCACCATCTGCTGCGTTCCCCGGGGACACCAATCAGCTATGCGTCGGAACAACCTCTAACAGCATTTGGGAATCCATTGAATTTCGCCAAAAACGTCAGGACTGGTTCGTTCATCTGTGGCTGTTAATGCCGGATCATCTGCATGCATTGATCTCTTTCCCAAATCGATCGAATTTCTCGAAAACCATGAGCAGCTGGAAGCAAATCGTTGCAAAGAAAACTCGGGTGACGTGGCAGCGCGATTTTTTTGATCACCGTCTTCGGACGAATGAAAGTTTGGAGGAAAAATCACGTTACATCCTTCAAAATCCGGTTCGGAAAGGCTTTGTCACAAAAACCGAGGACTGGAAATTTATTTGGCGGCCAACATCCTGACGGCGGGCCCAGCACCGTTGCTGCGTGCTCGCAGCCCGGTATTTGTCCCCGCACCTGCGTGCGAGGCAAACGGTCCCGCCCTACCTTCTGCACACACCTACGGCAGCACTTCCGTCCAGAATGGCACGAAGACTTCGGTTCCTGCGATGTTCACTTGTGCCCAGATCACGTAGCGGCCGGGCTGGGGAATCGTCACTTTGAAGGTGAGCTCGGGCTTCAGCGCATCGGGTGGTTTCGACAAATCGATTTCGTTCGGATGCAAATGCGCAAACCCGCTGCGATTTTCATCGAACGCGACAAGATGAGCAAACGCGCCCATCACCGGTTGCAACGGAACCGGACGTTTTACGGTGCCTTGGCTTTCAATTCGCAACCGCAAGTCGACCGGCTGGCGCGCGTGAAATTCCTCCGGCATCTCCAGCTCAAAATTACATCCCGCCGCCTGCCAACTCCTGTTCGGGCTGCGCGAGATTGTTGCAACTGTGCCCGGCACGGTAAAATCCACTGAAGCATACAATCCGCGGCTCGTCGCCGCCGGAGTGAAATCCGCGAACACGCGATACAATCCCCGGCGTTCTGGTGCCATCGAGAAAGTCCACTCCCCCGCCCGCCGGCCCGGCTCCGGGTGAATGTGCTGATAATCCGAAAGCGTGGGATCGACCACGAGCAAATGGAGTTTGCGGGTGTGCGCGACGAGCAAGTCTTCCGGTGCGATTGGTTTTCCGCTCGCCGTGCGCATCGTCAGGGTGAAATTCACCGTTTTATTCAACGCAGGCTCTTGATCGGATTTGAGCGACAGCACCACGGGGGAACGCACCTGCACGACTGGGATAAACTGCGGATTCGCGGGATCGCAAAAATCCAGCACGCCTTTCCCCGTCATCCGAAAATCCATGTGATTGAGATTGCTCCCCGTCGGGAGCAATCGAACTCCGATGTACAACGCCAGCGCCAGCGCGGTGATAATTCCAATCTGGCCGCGCACACCGATTTTTGCGCGCGGGACCGGCTGCTGCTCATCGTCCCACGGCCGCGGCACCCGCACTTTTACGTTTTTGGCGTCGCTCATCCTTTTTTCAAGTGCTGCACAAAATCATCGACCTTCCACTGGCTGCCATCCTGACGATAAATAATTTTCCCCTGCTCATCGATCAACACGGTCGCGAGCGAGTGCTTGATCGTGGCGCCGTCGAATTCGCGAATCACCCCCAACTGTGCGAGCAGTTGACGCACCGCCGCATCAGGGCCTGTGAGAAAACTGAAATTCGACGTGTCGATGCCGCGCACCGACGCATACTCTTTCAATATGCCGGGCGTGTCGAACTCCGGGTCGAGGGAGATCGAAACCAGCTCGAAATTCTTCACCCCCGCGGCGCGCGCGGCTTTTTGCAGACTGATCATGTTCATCGTTGCCGCCGGACACATCGTTGCGATCGGGCAACGCGAATAAATGAAATTCACCACGACCTGTTTCCCGCGAAACTTGCTACCGGACACCGCCTGGCCTGTTTGGTCGAGCAAGGTGAACTCCGGCACTTTTTCACCGATCTCACGGTAGGCTTCTTTGCCGCGCATCGACGTGTCCTGCGTCAATGCATTCGTTGCCGCCGCGACCGCGCGCGTGGTCGCCGCATCGTCCGGCCAGATTTTCTCGAGCAATAATTCGTTCCCGCCCATCACCAGCTCGCCGCGAATCCGCTGCCCGGGTTTCGCGTTCTCCAAATCCCCTTTGGCGACTTTAAATTCCATCGTCATGCCCATCATGAAGCCTTTGATCTCGTCGTGGGTGACGGTGAGCGTCTGGCGGTCCAGGTTGGCGGAAATCACCTCGCCGGTCAGCGGATAACGTTTTTCGCCCGGATGAGCTTCGGTGGGGGGGGATGAACTCGCGGTAATCGCTCCCGTTTCCTTTTTTGCACAACCGAAGGCCAGCAACGCCATCCCTGCCATTAGTAACCATGCGCTCAACCGCGCGAGGGGCGAATAACTGGACTTCATGCCCTACCTACATTTGCCACCCGGTGAAATTGTCAAAAGGTTTGCGCCGGACAGAGGCGAGGTATCACTTGCCAATTCCCGCCATAAACCGCTCTGATGACCCGCACCTCCACCTATAAAGCCGGCCTCGCCTGGTTCGCTGCCATTGGCAGTTTGTGGGTGTTTGTGCTCGTGGCGCTCGGTGCGTTTACGACCAGCATTGGCGCCGGCATGGCCTTTCCCGACTGGCCGCTGTCCAACGGCTCGGTCAATCCGCACGGGTGGCTGACCGAAATCGATAAATTTGCGGAGCACTCCCACCGGCTATCCGCGACGATGATGGGACTGATCACGATCGCGCTGCTGGTCTGGCTGCATCGCACCGAGGAACGCGCGTGGCTGCGCAAGCTCGGTTGGTGGGCGCTCGGAATCGTGCTGTTTCAAGGCCTGCTCGGCGGAACGCGGGTGATTTTCGACCGCATTCACGTTCCGGGATTCGACATGTCATTTGGCCAGATGCTGCGCATTCCCCACGGGGTGCTTGCCCAGGTGTATGTGTGCGTGCTGTTCGCCATCGCGGCGGGAACGTCGCGACCGTGGATCGAAAACTCCATCGGCACGGCCAGCGACCGCGTGCGCAAACTCGGCTGGTGGTGCTCCGCGCTGCTGTTTTTGCAGCTCACAATCGCGGCCACGATGCGGCACAACTACGCCGGCATGGCGATTCCGACCTTCCCGTATTCGACTCCCCAAGGCGACCTCCTCCCAGCAAGCTGGGATTATCGCGTGGCGCTGCAATTTGCGCACCGGGTCATGGCGGCAATGATCGGCGTCGCGGTGTTGATCTATGGACATTTCCTCGCGCGCGATAAATCGCTCCATCCCTTGATGCGCGCGGCGAGTTTGCTGCCCGTGGCGTTGGTGGTGCTGCAAATTTGTCTGGGGGCGCAGATTATCTGGACGGGACGGAGCGTGGCCATGACGACCGGACACGTGCTGATCGGGGCATTGACGCTCGCGACGACGTTCGGGGTCGCTTTTTTCACGCATCGCGGCTCGATTGACGGCCTCCGTTCATGACCAAGGCTGAACCAACCATTCCGATGGGTGCCGTCGCTCCCGAAAACACCCGCCCGCTCTGGCGGCACTATTTTGAGCTGACCAAACCACGATTGAGTTTGATGTCGGTGATCACGGCGATGATCGGTTACCTCGCGGCGGTGCCGTATTCGTACCTCGACTGGTCGAGAACCTTTTTTGTGGTTCTCGGCACCGGCTTTTGCGCGGCGGGCGTAGCGGCGCTGAACCAATGGATGGAAAGCGATCTCGACGCGTTGATGAAGCGAACCGCGGACCGCCCCATTCCTTCGGGCGCAGTCCAGCCCGGATCGGCGTTTGTCATCGGCTGGGTGCTCTGCATCGCCGGACTCGCGGTTCTCTTTAAGATGGTGAACGGCATGTCGACGTTTCTCGCCCTCGCCACCATCGTCGCTTACCTCGCGATTTATACGCCGGCCAAAAAATGGTCGCGCTGGAACACCGAGATCGGCGCCATCAGCGGCGCGCTGCCGCCGATGATCGGCTGGGCCGCCGCCGGTCGCTCGAATCACGCGCTGGGATGGTGCCTGTTCGCGATTCTGTATACCTGGCAAATGCCGCATTTTTTCGCGCTGGCATGGACGTATCGCAAGGACTACGCGGCGGCGGGAATGAAAATGATTTCGGTTGAAGATCCAAGTGGAAGACGTGTTTCGCGCCGCGCGTTTATCTGGACGGTGCTATTGGTGGCCGCGAGCGTGATGCCGACGTTGCTCGGGTTTTGCACCTGGTACTATTTCATCGCCGCAGCGCTGCTTGGCTTGTGGTTTCTTCAATCGGCGATCGTTTTTCTCAATCCCGCGAAACGTGAAACCGAAGCGCGCCGTTTGTTTTTCATTTCGATCGGCTATCTGCCACTGATTCTTGGCCTGCTCGTGATCGATCGTTTTGTTTTCAAACTTTAGGCGATCGCACAAGGCCGATCCGCACCACCGCTGGCCTATTTTCGCTCTCAAGCGAACTCCCGCACTTTAAATTCTCATGACCATCCGCGATATTCCGACGCTCAACGCCGCCTTGAATGGCACCGCCACGGTTCTGATCACGATCGGTTTTATTTTGATCAAACAGGGCCGGAAAAACGCCCATCGAAGGACGATGCTCACGGCGGGATTTGTGTCGGCCGCTTTTCTCGTGGGGTACGTCACGCACAAAGTTTTGATGCGCGGCGTTCATACGCCGTTCGGAGGAGAAAACCCGGCGCTGCGGGCGTTTTACTACACGATGTTGATTTCGCACATCATTCTGGCGATCTCGATCGCGTATCTGGTTCCGCGAACGTTTCTCTTCGCGATCAAGGGCGATTACGTGACCCACGTGAAATGGGCGCGCGTCACGTTCCCGATCTGGTACTACGTTTCGGTGACGGGCGTGCTGGTGTATTTTTTCCTCTACGTCTGGTGGCCCGCGCTTCCGGCATCATAGAGGCCGCGCATTATCAATCCGACCGATCGGTCCGATCGAACGGATCCGTCCGATTTGTTGTCGGGGCAGCAGCCACCCCACAAAAAAGCCAGGCCACTTGGCCTGGCTTTCGCGAAAACTAATAATCCAACCTAAAGGTTACTGCACCACTACCACACCCTTCATACCGGTGAGGAAGTGAGCGGGAAAGCTGCAAAGGAAGGGATATTCACCGGGCTCGGTTGGAGCTTTGAAGGTGAGCTCTTCGCTCTGCTTCGGCCCGAGAAGCTTCGTGTGGGCGATAATGTTCTCAGCTTGATTAGCCGGGATGTAATCCGAAGCGGCAGCCATGACGGCAGCATCAGCAAACGCTTTTGCATCCACGCCTTTCTTCAGAATAATCAGATTATGCCCCATCGCCTGTTTCGGGAGGCTGCCCATGTTCGTGAAAGTAATTTTCACCTCCTGACCGACCTTCACTTCGATCCGGTTGGTGCTGAATTTCATCGAATCGTTCGCGGTGATTTCAAACGTGGCTGCTGCGGGTGCAGCAGGAGCCGCTGGAGCGGATGCAGCCGTCGGCGCGGCGGCTTCGTCTTTTTTGCCGCAACCGGTCAGAAAAACGCCACCAACGAGCAAGGGGAGAAGGAGTAATTTTTTCATACAAACCGATTATCGCACACCCTTTCGCCGCGCGCAACTCCGCAGTCCGGGTTTACGCCGTGCTAATACGGAGCCCAGCCGGCGTAATACTAGCTATTTTCCGGGACAATAGCCCTGATAAGAATGCGGTTTTATGATTGAACTGGCCGACTTTTTGCAAACCCTGACCCGATAATGTTGCCGCAGCGCACCACGCTGATCGATCCACTGTTACACATGACCCGCACACGCACTGAACATCGCAAGATTTTCCGCCTTGCCACCGCTTTATTCGCAGGACTCGGCTTGGTCCTTATGTCAGGCTGCAAATTGGCCGAGGTTTTCAGCCTCAGCGGCCCGCAGTCCACGATGGTGACCAGCGGTCCCGTCGCTAAGGCACAATGGGACCTTTTCATGATCACGGTCTATGTGACCATGTTCATTTTCGTGGTAGTCGGTGCCGTTCTGGCGTACGCGCAGATCAAGTTTCGCGCCAAATCCGAGTCCGACGAACACGCCGAGCCGCCTCCCCAAGGCCACGGTAATCCCCTGATTGAAATCGGGTTGATCGTCGCATCGGTCGCCCTGCTCGTCATCATCGCCATCCCCACCCTTCGCGATATCTGGTATACGCATGACGTGCCAGAGGATGAGAAAGGTAGCGCCATGGAGGTGGTCGCCACGGGCTATCAGTGGTGGTTCAAGTTCGAGTATCCGAGCGAAACGATCAAACTGCCTAATAATGGCGGCGAAACTCCCCTCGTTACCGGTAACGAGCTGGTGGTTCCGGCGAACGTCCCGGTTCGCGTTCAGCTTCGCACAGTCGACGTGATTCACAGCTTCTGGATTCCAAAACTGGCCGGCAAAGTCGACATGATGCCCAATCGGCCGAATTTCCTCTGGTTCAAGGCCGACAAACCGGGGTATTATTATGGTCAGTGCGCCGAATATTGCGGCGAATCCCATGCCATCATGCGCTTCCGGGTGATCGCACTCTCCGCCGGCGACTATGTAAAGTGGCTCGATAAGCAGAAGGAACCCGCCCGCGTCGTCACCGCCGATACTGCTGCAGCCGCCGAGACCCCGAAAGTTCAATTCGCGAGCGCTAAAATCGGCGACGATGGCCAGGCTCTCTCCGGTTCCGCCGAGTTCGATGCCAATCCGTTTGAGGGCTGGAAGAAGATGCAGTCTCCGGTCGAAGGAGAAACAGCCTCGCAAATCGCCGCCGGTCGAAAGCTTTTCCAGGATAAGACCTGCATCTCGTGTCATACCGTCCGCGGCCATGAAGGCGTCGGCGTCACCGGCCCCAATCTCACTCACGTCGGTTCCCGCTCGACCATTGCAGCCGGCGTTCTGGCCAACACCCCCGAACATCTCAAGGAATGGCTCCGCCGGCCGGATCACTACAAGCCGGGCAATAAGATGTTCTTTGGCGGCTACAACACCCTGCAAGGCGACGAATGGAAGCCGAATGCCGCCCTCCAGCTCAATGAGCAGGACATCGAAGCGCTGGCGGCTTACCTGCACAGCCTGAAATAAGTCAGCCCGGAATCTTAACACTTCACTTTTATGGCCGAAGCACTGGCAAAATCTAGTTTCACCGGAACAGGACACGCGCCCGCCAAGACGTTTGACCTTTTCCCCCGTCCCACCGCCAAAACCGGCCTCGTCGGCTGGCTGACTACCGTCGATCACAAAAAGATCGGCATGATGTACGGCGGTTTTGCGATCCTGTTCTTCCTTATCGGCGGTCTCGAAGCGCTGATGATTCGCACGCAGCTTTTGGTGCCGAATAATCACTTCATTTCCGCGCAGCTCTACAACGAGCTGTTCACGATGCACGGCACCACGATGATCTTCCTCGCGGTCATGCCTCTGAACGCCGCGTTCTTCAATCTGCTGATCCCGATTCAAATCGGCGCGCGCGACGTCGCGTTCCCCCGCCTGAACACATTCTCACTCTGGGTTTGGGTGGTCGGAGCAATTCTCCTCAACGTCGGCTGGCTCTCGCATTTCGTCCCGAGCTGGAAATTCGGCGGCGCTCCCGATGTCGGCTGGTTCGGTTATGCTCCCCTCACCTCGAAGGTTTTCACTCCCGATCTCTCCACCGACCTCTGGGTGTTTGGCATTCAAATCCTTGGCGTGTCATCGATCGTCGCTTCACTGAACTTCATTGTCACCATCATCAATATGCGCGCTCCTGGCCTGACGATGATGCGTCTCCCGGTGTTTACCTGGATGGCTCTCGTCACGAGCTTTCTCCTGATCCTCGCCCTCCCGGCCATCGCCATTGCGCTCATTGAAGTGATGTTTGACCGTAACTTCGGCACGAACTTCTTTGAAGTTTCCGGCGGCGGTCAACCCATCCTTTGGCAACACTTGTTCTGGGTGTTCGGCCATCCCGAGGTGTACATTTTGATTCTGCCTCCGATGGGCTACGTTTCGGAAATTCTGCCAACGTTCTCCCGCAAACCCCTTTTCGGTTATCCGATCATCGTTTTCTCCGGTGTGGCCATCGGCTTCATCGGCTTCGGTGTCTGGAGCCATCATATGTTCACCACGGGCATGGGCACGATCGCCACCGCCGCCTTCTCGATCGCCACCATGGCCATCGCGGTGCCGACCGGCGTCAAGATTTTCAACTGGATCGGCACCCTTTGGGGCGGCCGTATCGTCACCCGCACCCCCATGATGTTCGCGCTCGGTTTCATCTGGATGTTCATGATGGGCGGCATGTCCGGTATCATGCACGCCGCCGCGCCGGCCGACGCCCAGCAGCAAGACAGTTACTTCGTTATCGCCCACTTCCATTACGTGCTGATCGGTGGCGCAACGTTCGCCTTGCTCGCCGCCATCCACTTCTGGTTTCCGAAATTCTTCGGCCGTTTGGTCCCGGAATTCTGGGGCAAACTTTCCTTCTGGATCATCTTTGTCGGCTTTAACTGCACCTTCTTCCCGATGCACTTCCTCGGGCTGAACGGCATGCCGCGCCGTACCTGGACCTACGACTCCAACATGGGCTGGAACGAGGGTAATTTCTTCGCCAGCTGCGGTGCCTATCTCCTCGGCATCGGCATCTTCACTTACTTTGCCGTCCTGATCTATACTTTCTTCAAGGGTGAAAAATGCGGCAACGATCCGTGGGACGGTCGCACCTTGGAATGGTCGATTCCCTCCCCACCGCCCGAGCACAATTTTGCGTCAATTCCCACCGTGCATGCCCGCGATGCATTTTGGTATGAAAAGCACCACAAGGACGAAATCGCCAGAGAGAAGGCGGAACACATCCAAGCCGAGGAATCCCATGGCGGCATCCATATGCCTGACCAGTCCTGGTATCCTCTTTTCTCCGCCATCGGACTTTTGATCGGCGCTTATAATTTCGCCCAGTTGCATCACCCCGTGATCTTCGGCGGAAAGGAAGTTCTTTCCACCCACCTGCCGCTCGCGATCGCCGGTGGCTGCGTTCTTCTCCTCTCCTGCTATCTCTGGGCGCTTGAAGGTCCCGCGGGTTATCACCTCCACCTCGATGCCGACGGCAATCCCACCGATTCCCACGGCGGCCACTACTAAGTTACCCGGCTCTCAATTCCCAGCTCCCAACTTTCCACCTTTCCATGAGCAGCCACGCGGCCACCGGTCATATCGACCACCATCACGACCACACGACCTCAACGGGTATTCCGAACAAGAAGCTCCTTTGGTGGGCCTTCCTCGCCTCGGACTGCATGTTCTTCGGGGCGCTGATTTCCACCCATCTCGTTTACCGCCTGAACCCGCCTCCGGGTAACGCGATCCCGACCCAGGTTTTCAACATCGAGCTCACGTCTTTCTCGACGTTCATCCTGCTCATGTCGTCGCTCTTGATGGCGCTGGCCGTAAACGCGATTCAGAAGGGCAACGTGAAGAGCACCCGCCTGATGCTGCTCGGCACGATGTTCTTCGGCTGCATTTTCCTCGGCGGTCAGGTGTTTGAGTTCGGTCACTTCGTGCATGAGAAGCACATGACGCTTTCGAATAGCATCTTTGGCTCCACGTTCTACACGCTCACCGGTACCCACGGCACGCACGTGGCGATCGGTGTGTTACTGCTGGGCATGATGTATGTGCGTACCTTCAAGGCCGCGGATGGCAGCGGTTTCTTCAAAAACTTCGTTCACCTCGCGGCGATCTGCGTGGTGATGGGCGTTTCATTCATTTACGTCGTCCCCGGCCTCATTGAAGTGATCTACGGCACGGAGTTGATGACGTTCGTCCACCATGCGGCCACCCCGCTGATTCTCGGCGCGATTGCCGCGGTCGCCTTGGTGATCCTGGGCCGCGATCATGGTCCGCTCGAATTTGGCGAAAAGAACGCCATCGATGTTGAGACGATAGGCCTTTACTGGCACTTCGTCGATATCGTCTGGATCATCATCTTCACTGCCGTTTACCTGCTCGAATACCTCTGAGTTCTGTCCGGCCCACTCAACTCTCAGCGCTCAACTCTCAACTTCTCCCATCATGTCCGCTCCCGCCGCCACCGAATCCGCCGTCGCAGCCCATCACGAGCCGAGCAAATTCCATTTCTACATCCAAATCGCGATGATCCTCGCGGTGATCACGGGCGTGGAAGTGGTGCTGGTCTACCTTCCCCTGGCAAAGGGTCTCGTCGTCGGGACGCTCGTGACACTTTCCGCGGTGAAGTTTCTATTCGTTATCTTTTACTTCATGCATCTGCGGTGGGACAAGGTGTTCTGCACGATTTTGTTTTTCATCGGACTGATCCTCGCCGGCTTCACGATGTTTGCGCTGCTGCACCTCTTCGGTGCCGAAGCCAGCAAGCCCCTCAGCGCCACCGCGATTCAAACCTCCGCCGCGTTCGCGAGTCTCGCCTGAACGAAGCTAACCACCTGTCACCTCCAAGCCGCGCCTTTCGCGCGGCTTTTTTTATGCCCGAACCGCATCCGGGGCCAACTGTAGGAGCGGCTTTATGCCGCGATCAGGACGCTCCATCGCGGCAAAAAGCCGCCTCTACCAATCGGGCAAACGAAACAGAACCTGACCCGGATGGATTAACCACTAATCCACGCTAATAGCTCACTAATTCTGAAAAAACGGCATCAGTGAAGATAAGTGAAAATCAGTGGTTAAATATTCATCTGAAAAACTCCGAACCTTAGTGAGATATTAGTGTGGATTAGTGGTTAAAAAAATTCCGTGACCGAATGATCGTTGTGCATTTTCGTCACCCACGCTGCCCCTCGGAATGGACATCCGGACATTTTTAGGTTCTTTCAGTTCGCGCTTCGCACGCTTCACTCATGATCGACTGGACCCACTGGCATAACGAACCGATCCTCACCGGTGGGTTGATTTTCCTCGCCTGGCTCTACGCAATTCTCACCGGACCTTTGCGCGAAAAACTTTCGCCCGGTGCTGCCTATCCGCGACGGCATGCGCTCAAGTTCTACAGCGCCTTGATCTGCTTTTATCTGGGCGTCGGCTCACCGCTGGATCAGATCGCCGAACGCTACCTGCTCAGCGCACACATGCTGCAGCACCAAATCATCATTTATCCGGCGGCGATCCTCTTCCTGCTCGGCATCCCCGAGTGGCTGATCCGCCCCGTCACCAGCAAGCAGTCACTGCAAACGGTCTTCAAAATCCTGACGAATCCGATTTTCTGCGGCGCGCTCTATACCACCATCATGACCGTATGGCACCTGCCGTCGTTCTATGATTTGGCCCTCCAAAATCGCCTCGTTCACATCGCCGAACATTTCATGATGTTTGGCGCCGCGCTGTTCTATTGGTGGCCACTCTACAGCCCTTCGAAGGAATTTCCTCCTGCGAGTTACGCCGGCCAAATGCTGTATCTGCCCGCCGTGATCATCGGAATGACTCCCGTCTTCGCTTACATCACTTTTTCCTCGGACGTCCTTTATCCCACCTACGAATACGCCCCGCGGATCAGTCCATTATCTGCGGCCGCCGATCAGCTTCTTGCCGGCTCGATGATGAAACTCATTGGCATGTCCGTAGCAATGATCGCCTTCGGCGTGACGTTTGTTCACTGGTACCGCGATTCCGAACGCAAAAACCCGGCCCTAGGCCGACTCAGCAAAAGTGCGAAGTGACTTTCGTGAGAGCAGAAACGATCCGGCCGGTAGGGGGCCGTCTTGGGAGCCGTAGCCTCGGCGAAGGCTGCTGCCCTCAACGGCCTTCCGCGTTTTCGATGATGCCCCGCGCTTTCATGAATAGACTGCATAGCCGGCCCAAGTCCTGCTAACCTTGCTATAACGCCCTTGCCATGGCCATACACGCCGCCCTTCACCACAAGACTTCCTACACGTACGATCGCCTCGTCACTCTCGGGCCCCAAGTCATCCGGCTGCGTCCGGCGGCGCATTGCCGCACTCCAATCTTGAGTTATTCGCTCAAGATCGAGCCGTCGGAACACTTCCTCAACTGGCAACAGGATCCTCACGCGAATTATCTCGCTCGCGTCGTCGCCCCGGAAAAAGTCCGCCTCTTTTCGGTAACTGTGGACTTGGTGGCGGAAATGTCCGTCTACAATCCCTTCGACTTCTTTCTCGAACCCTACGCCGAGGAATTTCCGTTCACGTACGATAAGAAACTCGCCGTCGAACTCGCCCCTTTCCTGCGCAGACACCCGCGCAAACCGAAGTTCGCCGCGCTGATCGAATCGCTCGATACCAAGAAACAGCGCTCCATCGACTACCTCGTCGCACTCAACGCCCGGATCAACAAACTCGTCGGTTACACCATCCGTCTGGAGCCCGGGGTGCAAACACCGGAGCAAACCCTCACCAAGGCCAGCGGTTCGTGCCGCGATTCGGCCTGGTTGCTCGTCAACACCCTGCGGCACGCCGGCCTGGCGGCGCGGTTTGTCTCGGGTTACCTGATTCAATTAAAATCCGACGTGAAGTCGCTCGATGGTCCTTCGGGCGCGGAAAAAGATTTCACCGACCTGCATGCGTGGTGCGAAGTTTTCCTCCCCGGCGCGGGCTGGGTGGGGCTCGATCCGACATCGGGCCTGCTCGCCGGCGAAGGCCACATTCCCCTCGCGTGCTCTCCGGAGCCGTCGGGCGCAGCGCCCATTTCCGGCGGCGTCGATGACGCCGAAGTCGAATTTGGTTTCGAGATGTCCGTCAGCCGCGTTTCCGAAACGCCGCGCGTCACGCTGCCGTACACCGACGAGCAGTGGCAGCACATCGCCACGCTCGGACACGCCATCGACGCCGACCTCGTCAAAAACGACGTGCGCCTCACCATGGGCGGCGAACCCACGTTTATCTCGGTCGACGACCCGAACGGCCCCGAGTGGAATTTCACCGCGGTCTCGCACAAGAAGCGCGCCCTGTCCGGCGAGTTGATCAAACGTCTACGCAAAAAATTCGCGCCAGGATCGCTCCTCCATTACGGCCAGGGCAAATGGTATCCGGGCGAACCACTACCGCGCTACGCGCTTGCCGCCTACTGGCGCAAGGACGGTGTTCCGATCTGGAAAGACGACAACCTGATCGCCGACGAAAGCAAAAATTACGGCCACGGGCCGAAAGAAGCGAAGGAACTCGCCACCCGCATCGCGCGCACCCTCGGAGCAGATCCGGGCAACCTGATGACAGGTTACGAGGATATTTTCTATTACACGTGGAAGGAACGGCGGCTGCCGTCGAACGTCACCCCGGAAAAATCCAACATCAAGGACAAGCAGGAGCGCGAACGCCTCGCCCGCCTCTTTCAGGAAACTCTCGGGGAACCCGCCGGCTTTGCGCTGCCAATCAAGCGTATCGAATATGGCGGCCAGCGTGGTTGGATGTCCGGCGCGTGGTTCCTGCGTGACGACGACACGCTGTGGCTGACCCCTGGCGATTCGCCCATGGGACTACGCCTGCCGATCGATTCGATTCCGTGGGTCGCACAAAAAGATTATCCATGGGGCGTCATTCAGGATCCTTCCCAGAAATTCGGCGACTTGCCGAAGGATTTTCCTTATCGCGTGGGAGTGAACCCCGAGGCGAGCGGCCAGCAATTTTTGCGCACGGGTGATTCGCCCCGCAACGCAGGCCACGGTCCAGGCGAGCGAAAACAAAAACTCGACCTGCCGCCCGAGCTCGATCCGACCCTTCCGCCCACCGCGGGCAAAAGCGCACCGAATGTCATTCGCACCGCGATGTGCGTGCAGCCACGTGGGGGCCGGCTCCATGTTTTTCTCCCGCCGGTTTCCACAACCGAGGACTACCTCGATCTCGTCGCCGGAATCGAAACAACCGCCGCATCGATGGGCGTGCCCCTCATCATCGAGGGCGAAACTCCGCCGAAAGATCCGCGCATCAACAAACTCGCGGTGACCCCCGATCCCGGAGTGATCGAAGTGAACATGCATCCCAGCAAAACGTGGGACGAACTCGTGGAACGCACCACCACGTTGTACGAGGAAGCCCGGCAGACCCGCCTCGGTACGGAAAAATTCATGTTGGACGGACGCCACACCGGCACCGGCGGCGGCAATCACATCCTGCTCGGCGGCGAAACGCCATCGGACTCCCCAATTTTGCGGCGTCCGGATTTGTTACGCTCACTGCTCACCTACTGGCAGAATCACCCGTCGCTGAGTTATTTATTTTCCGGACTTTTTATCGGACCGACCTCCCAGGCACCCCGCATCGACGAAGCGCGCAACGACAGCCTGTACGAATTGGAAATCGCGTTTCGCGAAATGGAAAAGCAAACGGCCGGCGGTGGACCCTGTCCGCCCTGGCTGGTTGACCGCCTGTTCCGTCACATGCTCGCGGACTCGACCGGGAACACGCACCGCTCGGAATTCAGCATCGATAAACTTTACGATCCCGGCAGCGCGACCGGCCGGCTCGGACTCGTGGAGATGCGCGCGTTTGAAATGCCGCCGCACGCACAGATGAGCCTGGCGCAGCATTTGTTGTTACGCGGACTTGTCAGCAAATTCTGGCAGCAGCCGTACAAGAACGACCTCGTGCGCTGGGGCACTGACATTCACGACCGGTGGATGCTGCCGCATTTCTGCGAAACGGATTTCGCAGACGTCATGCGCGACCTGCAGACCGCGGGTTATCCCTTCAAAGCGGAGTGGTTCGCACCACACTTTGAATTCAAATTTCCACGAATCGGAGAATTCAAGCAGCGCGACATTCAGGTTGAACTGCGCACTGCGTTGGAGCCGTGGCATGTGCTCGGAGAAGAAGGTTCTGCGGGCGGCACGGTGCGCTACGTCGACAGTTCGCTCGAGCGGATGCAGATTAAAGCGAATGGTCTCATCGCCGATCGTTTTGCACTTTCGGTCAATGGCCATCGCCTGCCGCTGCATCCCACCGGCACCAACGGTGAAGCCGTGGCCGGAGTCCGTTACCGCGCGTGGCAACCGCCCAACTGTTTGCAACCCACGATCGGAGTACACGCACCGCTCACCTTCGACCTTGTCGACACGTGGAATCAACGCTCGCTCGGCGGCTGCACGTATCACGTCGCGCATCCGGGTGGACGCAGCAATGAAACGTTTCCGGTGAATTCCTACGAAGCCGAAAGCCGCCGCCTCGCTCGCTTCTCCGCGTTCGGCCATTCCCCCGCCGGCTCGCCCGTGGATTTGCCCCCCGCCCCGCAACCCGGCGCACCGTTCACGCTGGATTTGCGGCACGCGTAGGGTAGGGCGCCAATTGTGCCGGTAGCCGCGAGCCTCCTGTCGTCACACAAATTCCGACCGTAGCCGCGGGCCGCTGGCCTGCGGGCTTGGTCCCTCTAACCTTCGAACCACGCGGCCAAACCGCGGCCAATTCGATAGGCATTCGACGTCAACCGGGCCTCGGTCGGGTTGGCCACAATATACTCATCAAATTTCTGTAGTTCCATCTGATCGCGAACAATCCGATCAAAACTTTCTTTCTGCCACAGCGCACCGTTCCGCCCGAGGTGGCGATTAATCTCATGAGAAGCGTACGATTTCCAGGTATGCACCACCGAGGACAGAGTCGCGGGTGAAATTGGTTGGACCAGCACATGAACGTGATTTGGCATCACCACAAAACCACCAAGCTCGTATCGAGTGCCATCGAAGTATCGCAACGTCTCTTCCACGAATTCCGCACACCGTGAATCTTTAAGCGTACAATCGCCATTTCCGACATCGAGATAACGCTCGATCCAGTCAAAGGCATCCGACGCATTCAAATGTTGCATTTCGGCGAATTTTTCCCGCACCGCCACCGGCAGCGAGTCTGCCAACCGGAATGTAACGAAATATGTGGCATCAAGCTGCTGCCAGTGCGGCAAGTTTCGCTGAGTTGCAGTAAACTCCGCATGCGGATCGAAAGGAACGAATTTTCCTGCCATTTTGCTTTTAAGTACACCCGTTGCGTCGAAGGAACGAGTCGAAACTGGGCACGGCAAATAATCCAGGTCGCACAACACCCAATCCCGACAGGCGGGCCGCCCGTCGCCACACCGGTCCGACTGTAGCCGCTGCCCTGCGGAAACGCTTTCCAAAATGCACGTCCGCGCTCAAATGACCGTTGCTACACCGCCGTGAGTTAACGTATTTTCGCGGCGACCTCACCATGTCTACGTCGCCTTTCAGCACTCGTTCGGCTCCGCTCGGTTATGCGGCACGGGGCAACCGTTACGACGAGTGCGTGGATGCGGCCGGAAAGTTGCGCATGCGCTGGGCGGATTTCTTTGAGCACCTCGGCTCCGATCCCGCCGCCAAACTTCGCACCGCCACCGACGCCTGTCACCGCGCGATCATCGAGCAGGATGTGAGCATGAACGTCTATCTCGGCGAACATTCCGGCGCCCAACCGTGGCCGCTCGACGCCGTGCCGCTGCTCATCAATTCCGCCGAATGGAAAAAAATCACCGCCGGCCTGAAGCAACGGGCGTACCTCTTTAACGAACTACTGCTCGATCTTTATGGAGAGCAAAAACTCCTGCGCGAAGGCCATCTCCCGGCGAAACTCGCGATGGCGAATCCGCATTTTCTGCGCGCGTGCGCCGGACTCGGCAAACCCGACGGCGTGTTCCTGCACAGCTACGCCGTCGACCTTGCGCGATCGCCCGATGGAAAATGGTGGGTAATCGAGGACCGGCTCGATGCGCCATCGGGCCTGGGTTACGCGTTACAAAATCGCATCATCACACGACAGGCCCTCCCCGACGTGTTCCATCGCGCACCGGTCCAGCGACTCTATCAATTTTTCCAGGAATACCGTTCCTCGTTGGAGGCGCTTTCTCCAAACCGTGAAGGTGCCAGAATCACATTGCTTTCGCCCGGTCCGGCCAACGAAACCTATTTCGAACAGGCGTATCTCTCCCGCTACCTCGGATACACGCTCGCCGAAGGCGAGGACTTAATCACCCGCGATGGCCAGGTTTATCTTCGCACCGTCGGCGGATTGAAACGCACCGACGTCCTCGTGCGCCGCGTGGACTCGGATTTCTGCGATCCGCTGGAGCTCGACAGCAAGTCATTGCTGGGCGTCGCGGGTCTCGTGCAAGCCGCACATGGCGGGCAAGTGGCACTCGCCAATCAGCTCGGCGCGCGCGCACTGGAAACGTCGGCGCTGCTCGCATTTCTCCAACCTCTCTGCCGCCGCGTTCTCGGCGAGGAACTGGCAATGCCGAGCGCAGGCACGTGGTGGGGCGGACAGGAAGGACCGCTTAATTATATTCTCGAAAACCTCCACGAGCTCGTCGTGAAACCGGTTTTCCGCGGGCCGGGTGCCGCACCGCCGCGTTACGGCGCCCGGATGGGCAAGGCCGCGCGCGCCGCGCTCGCCGAGGAAATCCGCGCGCAACCGTGGGCTTGGTGCGGACAGGAGCGTGTACTGCATGGAACCACTCCCGGCTGGCATGAAGGCAATCTGAGACCGATGCCCTTCATCACGCGCTTCTTCCTCGCTTGGAAAGATGGCGATTACACCGTGATGCCCGGCGGACTCACCCGTTGCACGCCGAAGGGCGAGGACATGATCGTGTCCCTGCAGCAGGGCAGTCTCAGCAAAGACACCTGGGTGCTCGAGGAAGGCTCGAGCCATTCCACGCCTTCATTGCCCGCGGCGCGCATCACCGAAGCGTTGCGTCATCCCGCAGCAACGCCGAGCAGCATGGCGGATAATTTTTTCTGGCTCGGCCGCTATCTCGAGCGCTGCAGCCAGATCGTGCGCAAGCTCGAGAAAATGGGACCATTGATCCGCGACGAAATCGCGATGCTCGATCCCGGCGTTTCCAATGACGCGTTGCGTCTGGTGCTCTTTGCGCAAGACTACACCGCGCCCGCCGGAACCACGCTGGAACAGCAAGCGGCCTTGCTGCGCAAAATCGCGGCGGATCGCGGCAAACCCTCCAGTCTCGCATCCAATCTCGATTATCTCGGCAGCCTGCTCGATCGCATCAAAGTGCGGATGCCCCCGGAGGCCTGGCAGATCCTGCGCCAAATGCGCCGGCGTCCAGCCGTGCTCGACACCGCGGCGTGTTCGGCACTCCAACAACAACTCACCGCCTTCGAAGGATTGACAGCAGAAGCCATGCCTCGTGATACCGCGTGGCGTTTCCTGGATCTTGGTCGGCGCATCGAACGTGGCACCCAATTGCTCTCGCTGCTCATGGGGCTGTTGCATCCTTACGACGGCGGCGCGCCCACCGAATTCCGCCTGCAAACCGTGCTTCACCTCGCAGACTGTCTTTCCACCTACCGGAGCGTTTTCCACGGCTCACTCAACACCGAGGCCGCGCTCGACTGGATGTTTCACTCGCCGGAAAATCCACGCGGCTTGCATTTCCAGATCGAACACATCAACGACCACCTCGGTTTGTTGCCCGAGGATCTTGCTCCGCAGGCTGTCGCGTCGATGCGAAGTCAGGCTTTTAGAATGTTGAGCGAAGTCCGCCTCGCGCAGCTCGGCGAACTCGCGTCCGACCCGATCAAGGCGGGCGCGACATTCATGGAACTGCGCCAGGACCTCGCGGACATGAGCGATCGCCTCACGCAAATTTATTTCTCGCACGCCGTCGCGACGTAATCGAGTCATGCTCACCATCCGCATCACGCACGAGACCACCTACCAGCACGCCGGGCCGGCGACGGCGGCGTGGCAGATGCTGCAGCTGCAACCGCGCAACGAAGCGTCGCAGGAATGCCTGGATTTTCAGCTGGAAATCAAACCCTCCGCCCCGGATCTCACCACGCGCACTGATTTTTTTGGCAACACACGGCATTTCTTTTCTGTGCGCGAACCGCATCGGGAATTGTCGATCATCAGCCGCAGCACCGTGCGTCGCGGCTATGAAGCGAGTCCGCTGCCGGGCATCACTGCGCCGTTGAATGCCGCTCGCAACCATGTCGCCACCGTCATTCGCGATCGCGGCCAGTTTGAACTCGAGCAATATCTGCACGCGAGTCCGTTGGTGCCGTTGCTGGAAGGCACAGCACAACTCGCAGCAGGGCTGGACGCGGAAACGCTGCCAATGATCGACTGGATCGCGGCGCTCGGGCAAACATTTTCCGAAACCTTTGTCTTCGATTCAAAGGCGACAGACATCAGCACGCCGCTCACCACCGTGCTGCAAACCAAGCGCGGCGTCTGTCAGGACTTCACGCATTTATTTATCAGCTGCGTGCGCCAGCAAGGACTGCCCGCCGCCTACGTCAGCGGATATTTGCTGACGAATCCCCCGCCCGGTCAGCCGCGACTCTTGGGCGCGGATGCGATGCACGCCTGGGCCTCGATTTTCGTGCCCGAGGTCGGCTGGGTCGATTACGATCCCACCAATACTTGTTTCATCGGAGACGGACACCTCGTCGTCGCTCGCGGCCGCGATTACGCCGACGTGAGCCCAACCCGCGGCGTTTTCAGCGGCGGAGGAATACACCGTCTGAAAATCGCCGTCACCGTCGAGCCCGAAGAAGAAATCGCCAGCGCCGAATAGAGATATCGCCGTTTGGATATTGGTAGGGACCGTTGCCCCCAACGGCCCGTCAGGATGTTAATGCTATTTGCACATCCGCATACTCGAAACGTCGGTAGCTCGATCGGAAAACATTTCTCCGCGCCATTCTTGCCGTCGGCGTATCCGCCTGATCGTCATTCGCGATGTGCCCATCGCGGCAACGCCGCTGGATAAGCGTGCGTCCCGGGCCGTTGAGGGCAACGTCCCCTACCGTTACCCAAATCAGTAATTCTCACGATGCCCATCTAGGGTGAGTTTCCAGATCATCTGCCTCGCAAGACGCCGCTCTCACGGGCATCTAAATCCTGTGCAGTTTCAGAACCGCGAAGACTCCACCCCTTCTTCGAATCCATGAAAACCAGAGCCGCCGTCGCAGTGGTTTTGTTAATCTTGTCCGATCCGCTCACGTGCGCCCCCTCTGCAAATGCGGCGGAAGCCGGAACGTCCGTAAGAGCGCTGAAACAATTAAGCCTTGAGGAATTAATCGACATCGAAGTGACCTCCGTGTCCCGACGCGCAGAAAAACTTTCCGACGTCGCTTCTGCCATCCAGGTTATCACCGGAGAAGAAATCCATCGATCTGGAGCCACCAGTCTGCCGGAAGCGCTGCGACTGGCGGGAAATCTGGAAACCGTCCAGGTCAACACGGCGCAATGGGCAATGAGTGCGCGCGGATTCAACGCCCCTCTCAGCAATAAAATGCTTGTCCTGATCGACGGACGCACGGTGTACACCCCGCTCTTCTCCGGCGTGTTGTGGGACCTTCAAGACGTGATGTTGGAGGACCTCGAACGCATCGAAGTAATCAGCGGCCCGGGCGCGACATTGTGGGGCGCGAACGCCGTCAACGGCGTGATTAGCATCTCGTCAAAAAACGCGAAAGACACGCAAGGCCTCCTCGTCGAAGGCGGCGGCGGCACAAATCCGCGCGGTTTCGGGGCCGTGCGCTACGGCGGTGCGTTTTCCCCAAAAATCCATTTTCGGCTTTATGGAAAATACGGAAATCGCGAAGGCACCGTCTCTGCCACGGGCCGGAATTCCGGCAACGACTGGGACCAGGTGCAGGGAGGATTTCGTCTGGACGCAGAGGTCACCGACAGCGACCTCGTAACTCTACAGGGAGACCTCTATCAAAGCACCATTCAGCTGGCCGGCCCGCAGGATCTGGTCACGCACGGCTCCAATTTACTCGGCCGTTGGTCACATACGATCTCCTCCAATTCCGATTTCAAATTTCAGGTCTACGCCGATCGCGTCCACCGCAACTCCGCCCTTTCCTTCAACGACACCCTCGTAATGCAGGACGTCGATTTCCAACATCGATTTCCACTAGGCGCGCATCACGATGTCGTCTGGGGCGCAGGCTATCGCCTCGTGAAAGATAATTTTCGATCCGGCAGCGTGGGACTGCGCCCCGAACGCACGTCGCTCGAGACGTTCAATGCATTCATCCAGGATGAGATCGCGGTGGTGCAGGATCAACTGCATGTGACGCTGGGCACAAAGGTGGAGCACAACGACTACACCGGCCTCGAATTTCAACCAGGTGCACGCATCGCTTGGAAGCTACGCGAGAACGAAACGATCTGGGCCGCCATATCGCGGGCGTTGAGAACGCCGGCGCGCGTTGATCGCGACTATTATATTCCGCCAGTTTCCTTTGGCAGTCCCAACCTCGAGTCAGAACAGCTGATTGCATACGAGTTGGGCTACCGGGCGCGACCACACGAACGGATATCCCTTTCAATCGCGTTCTATTATAATGACTACGACAAGATTCGCAGCATCGAGCAGGTCAATCCACCCGCACCCATTCCATTGATTTTCGGGAATGGTCAGAAAGGAGAATCCTACGGGGTTGAGTTCAGCGCGGAATATCAGATCACAAATTCGTGGCATCTACGGGCCGCTTTGTCCGAGCTGCGCCTCAACATCCGTCCCAAACCGGGCAGTCTCGATGCCTCCCACGGCCTCGCCGAGGCGGCGGATTCGAAACACCATCTGTTGTTGCGTTCCTCCTGGGATTTACCGCGAGACTTTCAGTTCGACGCGGCTTTTCGCTACATCAGCCGGGTGGAAAACGCGAGCGTACCCGCTCCCGGATATGGCGAACTCGACCTGAGACTCGCCTGGCAACCGGTCTCCGATGTAGAATTCGCCATCGTCGGACAGAATCTTTTACACGATCATCATCCGGAGCTCGGCAACATTGCCGTCCGGCAGGAAATGGAGCGCAGCGTCTACGGAAAGATCGTCTGGCGGTACTGAAGACCGCTGAAGATTGCGGCGTTCCCAGCGGTGTGACCACCGCCGCTACCTTTGCGTCAGACGGTAGGGGCGGTTGCCCTCAACCGCCTTCCGTATGCGATCATCGCATCCCAAATGCCGTTGAGGGCAACGGCCCCTACCGGACGAAATCGATTTTCCCGCACGTATCCGGATTCTGTGTGTTCCGTGTATTCCGTGGTTCAAATTGCTTTTTTGATACGCCGCCGCCGAAAGGCTCCGACCGCGAGCAACATCAAACCGCCCGCCAAACCGTAGGTACCCGGCTCCGGCACGGCGGACAAGGGAGTACCGTAGATCTGAAGCCCGAACGGAAGTGAGTCGTCATACCAAATGCCGTCGTATTTTCTTTCGAAGTCATAGGGCCGCTGGATTGTCGCCGGGAAAGGGATGGGTAACGCATAAGGCATCAATCCGCCTTTAACCTCCACCTGATAGGTTCCCGCGAGGCCGAGGTCCCAATGAATTCCTCCCAACCCCTGCCACATCGCCGCATCCACCAGCTCCTCCATCGGTTTCACTTGGGGAGACTCCACCGTGAAAGTCCCTTGAAAATACACTTTTTCCACGGTCGGGTCCCACCAGTCAGGTCCGTAAATGGTGACCGTCGCTTCACCTGTTCCATACATCCAAAAGCGGACGCCCTCCACCCGCATGCCTTCGGAAAAATCGAAGGACACTCTGCTCGAGTCCGCATAGGGTGCCGTGTAGCGATGGATATCGCCCGCTGGTTGTTCAATCAGGAGGGCGGCCTGTGCCGAAACCCCGCTCAGTGCCAGAAACGCGGCGATAATTCCAAACCGCAGCCCCCGGCCGACCCCGCCCAAACCCAATGTGGCAGTGTACATGGTAATAAGAGTTACACGGACAGTACTCCTCCCTTCGGACGAATTACTATCAGACGATTGCCTGAGACCGGCTAAGCATTTCCATTACGCTGCGGATTTTCAGCACAAAGCAGCGGGCGCACGGAGACGCGAACTACACCTCCGCTCACTTTGCGACCTTGGTGTAAACTTTCCATATCTTCGCCTGCAAAAAGCCCGGGCCGTTGAGGGCAACGGCCCCTACCTCGATCCCCCACGCTTTCCGTATCCGAATTCCGTGTGTTCCGTATATTCCGTCGTTAATTCAACCTGCCTTTCTCCGGTTAAATTTCGCGCCGATTCGTGTAATTCGCGGGCCAACCTTCCCCATCATTTCCCCGGTGGCGTCAGACCCAATGCTTTCACGTAGCCACGATTAACGGTGCAGTTTTCGATACGGATCGCCTGGATAAGTTCAGCCAGCGCTTTGCGCGAAGTAGCCAGTGGAGGCAGTTTCGGTTCTTGTCCTTCGCGGCCACGCGGCGCATCGGCATAAGCAATGATGGCCGGCCAGTTTTGCGGGGGTGGAATGGAAACCACCCCATTCGTCGCATTAATTTTTTTGAAAGGCCAGAAACACCAGCCGATGTCCTCTTCCTCAAGGAGCGCCCGAAATTTCGCGACCCACTCGTCCGAATTTTCTCCGGATTCTCCGAGCCAGAGGGGCACGTTGTATTTATCGCGCAGAGCGAGGTAACGCTCAATCGACGCGTGTACGGGCGCGTCCCAGTAGAGGTGAAACGTGAAGGCGAGATTCGGCGCAAAGGGAGCACCGAGCGGCTCAAACTGGGTGTTCCACTGCGCACCCCCGAGCAGAATAACGTGATGTGGATCCACTTCACGAATCGCCGGGACCAGGCGCCGGTAAAATTTCCCGAGCAGAGGATTCAGCCTTTCCTTATCGTGGTAATGCGCGATTGGCTCATTGAGGAGATCGTAGCCGAGCACCCAGCGTTCATCACGATAACGCATGGCCAGCGCCCGCCATAACTCGACCGTGAGTTGCTGGGCCGCCGCGTCGTCGAACAACAGGGGGCGTCCCCGGCTGTCGTCGATATTCGATCCGGTCTGGCCTCCGGGCGCTCCGTGCAAATCGACGATCGCATACAGCTGTTCTTCGCGACACCACTCGATCACCCGGTCAAGCAACCGCCATCCGGGACCTTCCATCCGGAATGGCGCGTCCTCACTCACAAAAAGCCGCCAGTTGAGCGGCACGCGCACTGAATTGAATCCCATTTTCCTGATCATACGGATGTCCTCGCGCGTCACATAATTTTCCCGCCAGTCGCGCCAAAACTCCGCCGCTGAGACATCACCAATGAGTTCGGCCACGACGTCCTCGATCTCACGGGGCGAACCCGCCCGCTTGAAGTGAAACATATAGCCCTCCGGCAATAACCAGTTGCCAAGATTAATTCCGCGCAGACGCAACGGCCGGCCGTCGTGATCAAGAAACGCCCGACCCTGCACCCGCACAAAATCCGCAGCCTGGCGCGCGTCAACCGCCGCTCCACTGAGAGGAGCAGCGATTGACGCACCGGAAAATAAACCGGCCACGCAGAGCGAAACGAATAATTTTCTCATGAAACAAACGGTGGCCGGGCACGAACGCCCGGCATCATTGCCATTGATTGACTCCACTTATTCCAACCCGCCGCAGCCGGAACCATTCGGGCAGATCTGTGGCGCCGAATGTCGTGAGCATGCCGTTGCATTTCGACGGAGCGGCACGGACACAAGGTCCAGCCCTACAACCTGAGTTAGGGACGCGGAGCCGGGTCCGGCGAACGACCGGCGACTTGTCCCACGCGTGGATTCTGGAGCCGACTGCATGGCGACGCCTCACAGCTTGTGATTGAAGGTTAATTGCCACCGCCGTGGCGCCGCGTAGATGAAACCGTAGAGTTTCTGATCGTCTGCGACGTTCTCAACGTTCAACTGCACGCTCGTATCGCGTCCGCGCAATTTGAATTCGTATTTGAGCATCGCGTTGATCGAGGTGCGACTGCTCGTCGAGAGGAAGATCGTCTTGCCGTTGGCATCGAGCGCATTCTGTCCAAACGCCGGATAGATGGAGCGTTTACTTTCATAGTAACCGCCAAGACCGACCGAAAATCCGTTCAGTGGAGTCGTCTTCGGAAACTTGTAATTTACCCAAACCGTCGCCTGGTCTTTCGGCGTGTCGTCCAGCGCGAGCCCCGTACCGAACGCAATGAACGTCGAGGTATCAGTAGGATCTCCGTAAACCTGATCCAGCGGCCGGCCCGCCGTCGCCGCAAACGTGTAGGGCGCATACCAGATCGCCCAGCGATCCTGCGGATAAGGATATTTCGCCCAAGTCTGCGCATTCAACACCACCTTCGTGATGTGCGACCACGAAAACAGCACCTGAAGGTCCGGCGTGGGCGCAAAGATCAACTGCGTATCCCAGCCCGAAGAGCGATCGCTGCCAGTGGCGACACTGTTCTGCGCGCCATTGTCGTCCATCGTCGCGTTATTAACCAGGTTGTCGAACGGGAGACTGCCAGGATCAGATCCATTGTAGAGCCAGCCCCACCAATCGTAATTATTTTTCGCGGCATTGGAGAAAATTGCATCGAGAAACGCCGCGCCCGTGGGCTTCGAGGCGTTCACGTACCAGTTCGTACTGCCCGTGGAATTGGTGGCCTGATATACGGTGCCTGCCGCCACGGCCGAGTCCCACTGCGTCTTGGAATCCACCGCGGTCTTATTCCAGGTGTTGTTGTACGGATTCTGATCATTAACCGAGTAAACGATATCCTTGCTCGGATTGAATTTCGGATTCGCCGACGCCACCGGCACAAACCAAAATAAACTTGAGCTGCCAACCTGCGAGCGCGTGCGCGTAATTTCAAACCGGCTGATCGTGCCGGACAACTTGCCATTGAAGAGATCGAGCTTGAGCCCGACTTCCTTGTTCTTCGCCAGCGCCGCTTGCAACGGCGTGCCGTTGAAATCGAGTTTGCCCTGATAATTAGGCTCCACGCCTTCCGAGCTCATCGCATACACGGACACTTCGCGCGTGACCGCAAAACTCACTCCGTACTGGTACGTCGTGTCCTTGCTCGGCGTGCTGTAAGTGTTGCGCGGCGCGGTGTCGCCGCCGACGCTGCCGTCCTTCCGGTATTCTGGATTATAGATCCACTCCTTGTTCCAGCTGCGATCGCGGCGAACGCCAGCAATCACGGTAAGACGGTTGTCGAGCCACTTGCCTTGATACACCGCATATAGCGCGGGATTGGAGGTTTTTGAAATCTGGTTGTCCCATTCAACGAGGCCGACATCAGGCGAACCATCGCCCTGCTTGCCGTAACGCAATACGTTCAGATCGGCGGGACTGTGGTAGTTCGCAGCATCCCCGGGAGTCTGTCGGGTGTGATCCTCGGTTTCGTCCCGGGTGTAGGTGAAGCCGAACAGAAATGAATTATCCAGTTTGAGCCATTTCGATGAATCCTGAAACAACTTCAAATCGTAGTTCGCCTCCACCCGAACCTGGTCGTGGGTGTTATCCTGATGATGTTTTTCCCACTGATAAATAATCGTCGACGGCTGTGGGCCAACTGGCACGCCGGACTGATTGGAGCGCAATCCCGCGTACGTGACCGGCCCGATCGCCCAAGCGGGAACGCTGCTGCCTGAGGAAACTGTCTGCAACGCCGCGAGATTGTCCAACTGGTCATACTTGAACGTCGAGTGATTCACGCCAGCGAGAAAATGCAAGTTCTCACCCACGCTTTGCGTGATCTTGAACTCCACATTTCCCGCCGTGCTGTCGCGATAGGTATCCGGACCGCTCCAGCGAAATGTTTTCATGTCCTTTCCGGGAAGAGTGAGAAAATCCCCGTTGTAACCCGCGCTATCGTTCACAAATCCGGAAACCGCTGCGCGCAGTCGCTGCCAGCCGATTCCTCCCTGCTGTTGTTTGCCGTATTCAAAATCGAGCAGGATTTCCGTACCCTTGAACGGCCGCCAGACAATCACCGGGGACACAAAAAAATGTTTCTCGGTGTTGAAGTCCGTATACGAATCCTGATCCTGAATCGCCCCGGTCACGCGGTATCCGAGCTTATCGCCCTCACCCAGCGGACCAGTGACGTCGATGGTGCCGCGCTTAAAATTGTAGCTGCCGACACTGAGGGAGACTTCACTGGCATTTTCGTACTCCGGCAGCTTCGTCAGGTAATTGACCACACCGCCGAAATTACCCACGCCATAAAGCAGCGACGAAGGGCCTCGCGCCACCTCCACACGGGAGATATTAACCGAGTCCGTTGAATTCTGCCGGCGGAAACCGTCGCGCAACACAGACGCGGTTTCGAAGCCGCGAATCTTCATGTGGGTCTGATCGGGATTCGCGGTCTGGCCTTCCGGATTGTTGATCTTACCGGGCGAAGTGGAAAAACTTCCTGCTGCTGAACCGTAATCGTTCTGCGTCTGCAGGAGAATGCCGGAACTATAGCGCAAGCTTTGCCGCAGGTCGGTGGAGCCGGTGTCGCGGAGGAACTCCTCGGTGATCACCTCGATCGGCATCGGCAGATCCTTGATCGCAGAATTCAGGCGTGTGCCGGAAATGGAATTGGTGGCCCGATAGCCGCGATCTTTTTCCGTGGTCACTTGAAATGGATTCAGGACCACCACTTCATCTTTCGGCGGTTCAGCCGACGGAGGAGGTGTCGCCACCGTCTGCGCTTTTACTGCGGAGTTGGTCAGAACTGCCGCGATCACTAACTGGGCAAGAAACAACTTGGTCGGTTTCATTGTTGGGGGGTGGTAAACACGCCGGCGCCTTCGCTCGCCGAAGGATTCGGGGCGAGGGGTATTCGCGCCACGTGAGTGCTGGGAGAATAGCACCACGACTGCGTTTATTCCTATCCCTCCTTTTGGGGGGGGGCGGAGAATGCTTGGATTGGAGGCGCGGTTGCGTAGATTGGGGGCGGCTCAGCTGGCCGCGAGGCCGGCGACATTACCCCATGCTTTTAAAGCCATCCATCGGTTGCGGATTTTTTTCGCTCATGCTTGCCCTCGGGCCGACGCTGAGCCGGGCCGCGGAAACAGAGGCGAAGGACCCTTTGCGCAGCGCCGCTGCCGTGCTGTCCCTTCCCGCCGAACAAGCGGCCCTGCGCCGCCCCATCGAAGTCACCGGCGTGGTGACAGCAGCCGAGGTCGACTGGCGCGGACAGTTTTTTGTACAGGATGAAACCGGCGGCGTGTTTGTGGAAAATCTGGCGACGACCCAGCCGCAGCCGGGCGACGTCGTCACGGTCACCGGCGTCAGTCATCCCGGTGCGTTTGCGCCCATCATCAGCGATCCCCACTGGAAAGTTCACGGCACCGCTCCCCTGCCCGCACCCAAAACTGTTTCAATCGAAGACCTGGAATCCGGCGTGGAAGACGGCCTGCGAGTCGAAATCTCCGGTATCGTCCGCGCCGTACAGCGCCAGGGCGACCGCCTCAATCTGGAAGTTGCCGTCGGCGGATATCGTCTGCAAATCCGCGCCCCGGATACCATCGCGCCCAATCCCGCAACCTTGATTGCCGCCCGCGTTTTGGTGCGCGGCACCACCGCCACCCACTACAATGCGGCAGTGCGACACCTGACCTCCGTCGCGGTGTATGTTCCAAGAGCGGAGGATTTCCACGTCATGACTTTCGAAACGGAAAATCCGTTCGACCAACCCGTCGTTCCATTGAACAGCGTCGCTCAGTACCGCCGGGACATCGGGCCGGGCAAACGCGTGCACGTGCGCGGCACCATTACGCTTCAACGCGTGGGCCAGGATGTTTTTCTCCAGGACGCGTCCGGCGGCATCCGGGTCGAGACTCCCCAGCTGGGATTATTTGCACCCGGCGAACAGGTCGAAGCGGCGGGCTTTTTGGAATTCGACCATCACTTGCCGTTGCTGCGGGACGCGTCCCTCAAAAAGATCGGCACCGCGCTGTCGCCCGTCGTTCCACACCCGGTTCCTGTCGCTGATGTCAGAGTAGGCAAACACCACGCCGACCTCATCACCTTGCGGGGAAAAGTACTGAGTCAATCGTCACGGCCGATCGAACGTCAGCACTTGGAAGTTACGGGCGCGGTGACCACCTGGCTGATTCAGGGCGATGGACTGGCTTTCTCGGTGGAATTGGAAACGCGCACCCACACCGTCTCGACGATTCCGCCGGGCAGCATGATCGAAGTGAGTGGCGTCTGTTTTTCAGAAATCGACGAGGCGGGAAAATTAAAGAGTCTGCGCCTACTGCCGGCATCTCTGGCCGACCTGAAAATCCTCGAGCGGCCCAGCTGGTTTACCCCTGCGCGTTTGCTCGTGGGAGTGGGCCTGCTCAGCGGGGTGCTGGTGCTCGTCGTGCTCTGGCTCCTCACCGTGACCCGGAAAAATATCGCCTTGGGCCGGGCCCAGCAGGAATTGCAGGAGGCGCATGACACGCTCGAGGACAAGGTGCATGAGCGGTCCGCCCAGCTCCAGGTGGAAATGACCGCCCGCAAAACCGCCGAGGTGCAATCCAAAGCGGTGCTCGTCGAACGAACCCGGCTCGCGCGGGATTTACATGATTCGCTCGAACAAACGTTGACGGGAATTTCGCTTCATCTCGGCACGGCTGCAAAACTCTTTCGCGGCAATCCCTCTTCGTCGACCCATCACCTCGACCTCGCGCGCAACTGGCTTCGCCAGAGCCAGGAGGAGCTGCGGCGCTCAATCTGGGATTTACGCTCACGCGAACTGGAGCAGTTCGATCTCGCGAACGCCTTGCGGCAAAGCGCGGAGCATTTGATTGACGGCACCAGGATCAAACTTGAGTTCGCCACGCATGGTCGGAAGCGCCTTCTGCCCGAAGTGGTGGAGGAAAACATCCTGCGCATCGGACAGGAAGCCCTGACGAACATCGCGAAACACGCGAAGGCGAACCTCATCGCACTCACTCTTGATTTCAGCGATGATGCCCTGGTCCTGCGCGTCGAAGACAACGGCGTTGGCTTCATACCACCGTCCGCGCCTCAACCCGGCGACAATCGTTTCGGTCTGATCGGCATGGGTGAACGCGCCCGACGACTTTCCGGACAAGTAGTTATCAACAGCCTGCCCGGACGTGGCACTACGATCACCGTGGAAATTCCACTCGATCCGGTGACTGTCAGCCCTGCGCCCCAACCCCAGCCCGTGACAATATTATGAACGCCCGACGCAAAATTCGAATTCTCATCGCTGACGATCATTTCATCGTGCGCAGCGGACTCGTCTCATTGATCCATGCGGAAACGGACATGAAAGTCGTCGCCGAAGCGGTCGATGGCGGCCAGGCCGTGGAACTTTATCGCAAGCATCAACCGGATCTCGCGCTGATGGACCTGCGCATGCCGGTCAAAAACGGAAACGAAACGATCGAACTTATCCGGCGCGAATTTCCCGGAGCGCGAATTTTGGTTCTGACCGCTTTCAGCGGCGATGAAGATATCCACCGGGCGCTCAACGCCGGCGCGCAAGGTTACCTGCTAAAAAGCGCGACAAGCGACGATCTGATTCCTGCCATTCGCGCGGTCGCTGCTGGTGAACCGTGGATTCCCAACGATGTCGCGAGCCGGCTGGCCGTCCGCAGTTCCTATGGCTCGCTCACCGCCCGCGAAATTCAAGTGTTGAAAGAGACTGCCCGCGGAAAAGCGAACAAGGAAATCGCCGACACATTAGCCATTTCCAAACACACCGTGAAGGATCATCTGAAAAACATCCTCTCGAAATTAAACGTGTCCGACCGCACCGAAGCCGTCACCTCCGCCGTGCAGCACGGTATCATCGAGCTGTAGAGCCACCAAGCCTTCCGGATTTTTTCACCACTAATAATTTCGCCAAAAGAAGGCGGCGAAACTTTCAGTCACTTCTCCGACTAATCGTCTCCGGTTTTAGTCCGGAGGAGGCTGCTAATCGCAGCCTGAGATTTTACATAGAGAGGCTTCGCCCTCTTGGCGCGTCGGGCCATGCGTGCCGACGGAGAAGCAGGAATCTCAAAACCGATTACTAAAATTTTCACCACAAGACATGAAAACGAAAGTTAATCCTGTCCCTCGAACTGTGTAAATCCTCCCACCCTGCCTGCGATCAACAACGTTGCGACCGAATAATATCTTCGTCATTTTTCTGTATCCGTGTCATCCGGGGTCAATTCCTGCGTTTTCCAATTTTCGCGTCTATTCGTGTGTTTCGCAGGGCCAACCTCATCCCAGAGATGCCATATCAATCACGAAGCGGTATTTCGCATCGCTCCTCGGCATGCCTTCATAAGCCTCGTGGGTCTGGTCCAATCAGATCATCTCGATTTCACTCGTGATATTGCACGTCGCGCCGTCAGGTTTTTACCGGCGGCAAGGCCTGAATGTAGGTCCACAATGCCTTGAGCTTTACATCTGTCATCTGGCCAAAAGCTACTGGCATTACAGGATTGAGCTTTGTGCCATCAGGCCGCGCCCCTTTCTGCATGGCGCGAAGAAAATCTGCCTCGGACCACTTGGCGAGATCGCCCGCAGGCGTCAGGTTGCGGGAGCTCGGCCAATCGGGCGGAGCGCCGGGGATTCGGTTTGCCAATTCAGGGTTCTCTCAGCCAGACCCCGTTCGATCCCTGCACTTGTGAGAGCGTCCGCTCAACTCCGTGAGCACCGAGGGTTCACGGCGGTCACAGTGAAAAAACACGGTCATCGCAGCAAAAACCCAAACAATGAACTTGCCCGCAAAATACGCGAAATGGCGCAAATGGAATGGTTTCCTCTGCGTCCCCCGCGAGCCCCGCGTTTAAATCCTTTAAATTCACGGCAGGTGATGAGCAGTTTCGCCGGAACCAATCCGGGCTGATGAGGGCAACAGCACCTGCCTTAAATCTCCTCTTTGTATCCGTGTGATCCGTGGTTTCTCCTTCTAATCATTTAGTGAGTTTCACGGACCAAACCACGTTTTCAAAATCCGGTTTTCCGACATCACCGTCGAACTAGCTTACATTTTCGGACCGACGGCACGTTCCTGTTTTTGGCGCAGTCCGGGAAAATCAACGTGCAAGCGGCTCGCATGCAGTCGCGTAACAACCCTGTTACACATGGAAAATAAGCGAGGCACATTCCATGCACGACTCGACAGGCTTTGATCAGGTAACACTCCAAAATAATGAAAACGCCAAAATCCGTCTGCCTCCTCCCTTCGGGAGTTTTGTTGTTCGTTTCCCTCCTGTTGTCAGTCAATACGACCCGTGCAACCGTGATCCATTTTCAAGCGGATCTCACTGGCCCGGCCGAAAGCCCGGTCAATGCTTCTCCAGGCAAGGGCACGGCAGACGTTTATTTTGATGACTGGGCTCAAACGATGGAAGTGAAAGTGAGCTTCTGGGATCTGCTTGGGACCACCACCGCTTCACACATTCATGCAGCGACCGCCCTACCTGATACCGGCACCGCTGGCGTCGCAACGGAAACCCCCACGTTCGGCGGGTTTCCACTCGGAGTGACGGCCGGGTCCTATGATCATATGTTTGATCTGACTCTGGCCGCATCGTTCAATGGCTCATTTATAACCGCCAATGGGGGAACAGTGGCGGGTGCCTCCGCCGCACTTGAGAACGCATTGTTAGACGGGAAGGCCTATCTCAATATTCACACGAAATCATTCCCGGGCGGTGAGATCCGGGGATTCCTTCACTCAGTCCCCGATAGCACCTCGACTGCCTTGCTGTTGACCGTGGCCTTCGGCGGAATGACCGGTTTTTTGCGCACCCGGAAAATGTACGCCTGACTTACAATTATCTCACGATGGCCCGTGCGCAGCTAATGTGCCCGAGCCATCTTTTGTATCAGCGCGTTCCGTGGCATATGTCACGGAAGCCCGCTGTTTTCAATTTTCGTGCCCCTTTCAGATTCCAGCCTGCGATCAGCAGGCTACGCGGAATCTATTCAGGACGACGATCTGTCAGGATACACGTCCAGGTTTTTATCCTTCGATAATCCATTAAGGAGTATTTTCAAACCTGCATATTCATTGTTCTGCAATGTGGGTTCGGCGCTTCGATTTGATTTCGTCAACAAAGTGGATTTACGATGCACATGAGCACAAACGTCGGACTGAGAAACGAAATCGAAAAGCTGAATCGGGAATGGATGGAGTCGTACGTTAGACGCGACGTCGGATTTCTCGAACGATATTTGGCTCAGGATTACACGAGCACTTTTCCCGACGGTGCCGTCCTGGACAAAAAAGGTGAAATCGAGTCGCTCCAATCAGGAGCCATCGCGCTGACGGAGATGACACCGACGGAAATGAACGTCCGCCTCTACGGCACGACGGCGGTGATCACCGGCCAAAGCACCATCAAGGCAAAAGTGAACGGCCAGGAGGTCGGCCGTGGGTACCGCTTTATGGACGTATGGGCCCGGCAGGACGACCAGTGGCAGGCCGTTGCGAGTCAGGTCACGCGCATCACGCACGGACGAGAGGAGGTCGCGTCGTAACGAGAACTGAACCACGACTTTTAAAAGGAGTTAGCTGGGATCACAGAGGTCGAGTTCATATAAAAATGGCAGCAATTGAACTAAAAGACCCTGATCCGTTAACTGTCTGTCACGCTTTTTCCGTATCCGTGTAACGCATGCGCGATGGTTAATTTTTCTCAGGTTCCAGCCTCGGTCAGCCGGTGCCCGCAAACAATCCGTGACGCGATTAGCCGGCAACAGATCCAGGGATTTATACTTCGCTAGATCCGTTGGCGGCAAAACTTCCGCGACTTGGATTCAGTCCAACTTCTTCAAGGTTTTAAGTTTTTTGCCAGAAATGTTTCGATGCGACTGTAAAGCTCCACTTCGTGGTTCAAATGATGCATGCCGTGGCCTTCTTCGCGGACAATCAGTTTCTCGTATGGTTTATGGTTTTTATCCATCGAAGACATGAGGTGACGCGACTGCTCAATCTCCACCGTATGGTCGTCCGTGCCGCCCGCCACAAAGACAGGAACCTGAATCTGATCGGTATGGCGTCCCGGTGAAATGGCGTCGAATTTTTGCTTCTGCTGTTTCGGATCACCCAGTTTGCGGATGAGACGATAATATTCCGGAGAGGTGTACTTATCGAATTTCGTGTCGTTAATCAGGTTCTCCCAATCGAAAACGCCTGCGATGGTAATGGCGCAACGATAGAGCGTGGGTTCATTCACGGCCCCGGAGACAGCCAGGTAACCCCCAAATGACCCGCCCATGATAGCCACCCGCTTCTTATCGATCAGTCCGGAGGCGATCAGTGCTTTTGTCGCGTCAGTCACATCATCGTGCATCTTGGCAAAATCCCACTGGTCGCTTTCCGGAAACATCCAATCATAACCGGTAGATCCCCGATAATTCGGTTGAAGCACCGCGTAGCCACGGCTGGCGAGAAACTGGACTTCCCCATTGAAACTCCAGGTGTCCCTCACCCACGGCCCGCCATGGGGCAACACCACCAGCGGGGGCGGATTTTCCTTGGAGGCACCGGCCGGCAGCGTGAGGTACGCGTCAAGTTTATGACCGTCCCTGGTCTTAAAGTTGATGATATTCATCGGCTGCATCCGTTTCGGATCAATCCACGGCGTGGATTTTTCAATCAGCCCTGCCGTGCGTTTCTCCAAGTCGACCCAATGATAGACAGTGGGTTGGCGGTCGGAAAAAGTGCCGACCAGAAAAAGTTTTTGCGCCTCGTCGCTACCGAGAACCCGGACGACCAGACCGGGAAAAAAACCATCAAGAATCTTCTGCAAGGTCCGGTACTCCTCATCGAACCAAACCACTCGCGGACCATTGCGTTGAAAAACGGCTCCCAAAATCCGCCGGTCCTTGGGATTGCGGTAGACCCAGCCGTCAAAGTCATAGGCCTGATCCTGCAAAAGCACGTCCCCAAGTTTCCCGGTCGCGCCCTCCATCAATTGCAGCGCGCGAGGCTTACCCTCCTGACGGGGCCCTATCACGACGAGTTGTCCCGGCTCATCGGCCGTCGCGATCACATCAATTTGCTCCAAATCGACCGGACATTTGGTCCAGTGCTGATCGGCAAATCGGTGCATGGTGCCGAGTCCATTATCGAAGGAGAAAGCAAAAGCCAGTTCTCCTTCCCGGTCCGCCAAATATCCGGTAACAATGCCCCCCTTCGGCGAAGGATAGCGGCTCAGCAGGTGTCGTTCGTTGTTGTCCCGCGCATTCATCACTTCGGCATACACGACACCTGCGGCGTTGAGATCGACCAGTTTCGGTCCGTAACTGCTGGTGTTGACCGTCGCGACGCCGAGATCCTTCCCGTCTTCAAGACCGTCGTAGCTGTTCCAAATTAAGGGATGAAGGCGGTCCTTCAACGGAACCGAAACGAGTCTTGAACCATAATATTGGACGAGTACGTGGTTTTCGCTGATCGAACCAACGTCCGCCACAATGAGCCCCATGGAATACATCTTATTCGTCGACAGTCCAAAGAGCAGCCGCCGATCGTTCAACCAGTGAACATTGTATATGTCCTTGTCGCCCGATCCATAGGCTCCCTCGGCTTTTTGCGTTTTCAGCTCCTGCACCCACAGCCGGTGCCGGTCTTCCGCCATCGTAACGATGGCGGCCATGTGAGTACCGGACGGATTTAGTTTGGGTTCCTGGAGCAGCGCAGGACGGAAAAAATCCGCGATCGGAACCGGTTCGCCATCGGGCACCGGTTTGATGCGTTCCAAGTCAATCTTGCCCGCGGCAAAAATACCACTGGCGAAAGCAGGGTAAAGAAACGAACCGATCAATGCGAGGCGGGTACAGGGGTGGCAGATGGACATGGGGATAGAGGGGTTTGTCTGACAGGTATCAAGAATGAGGCCCTTTGCATTCCGGTACACTTCTTTCAAATGCATCCCACCAACGCAAAGTGAATATTGCCAAACGTGATAGAAGCGTTTTGCGGAGTTCGACCAGAGTCGATTGTGGGATGAGTCGTTTTAGTCTGCCCGGGATTCAAAGGTGAAAAACCTCGTGCGGTGTCCACGTGTGCCGTGTCGTTCGCGGCTGAGCTCGCTTGGATTCCCGCTGCAGGTTAACAAAAACCTCTGTTCTCTCCGCTACCTCCTGTAAGATATTTTTTCTGATCAGCGGCCTCCCGGAATCAATCCAAGCCATTTGAGGCAGCAGTCTTCGCCGAGGCTACTGCTTCCGAAGACGGCACCACCTTAATCTCTCCCTGTATCCGTGTGTTGAGTGTAATCCGTTAATTCCTTCCAGATTCAGCCTGCGGTCAGCAGGCCCCCGGAACCAATTCATGACGACGATCAGTCGGCAGACACTTCCAAGGACTTATCCTTTGATAAATCCACAAGCGGTAAAACATCCGCGGATTGGGCTCGGAGCCCTGTTTGCAGCGAATCTGGTAATTCTCTCTGTTCCCTCAGCGACCTCCTGTAAAATATTCTTCGCTGATCAGCGATCTCCCGGAACCAATCCGGGTCGTTGGGGGCAGCCGCCTTCGCCAAGGCTATGGCTCTCCAAGACGGCCCCCTCTCGTTTTAATCTCTTCGGCCCCCTCGGGACAACATTACTGGCTTTGGCCTGAGTTCTGGGCCATGATTCAAGTCATGGAAAAACAGCGTGTCCTGATCATTTCGACCAGCGCGGGCACTGGCCATACTCGCGCGGCTCAGGCGTTGGAAAAGGAATTCGCGCGCGAGGCTCGCGTGAGTCAGGTGATTCACGAAGACGCCTTGAATTTCACCAACAAGTTTTTCCGCGATTTCTATTCGACGCTTTATCTTAAGCTCGTCCGCGCCGCTCCGAATCTCCTCGGCTGGGTCTACCGCGCCAGCGATGAACCCTGGAAAGGCGAAGCTGTCCGCACCCAACTCGACCGTTTGAACACTCGCAAACTCGTCGAGTTCATCCACGAGTTCGATCCGCACATCACCGTTTGCACGCACTTCATGCCGGCGGGGATCATCTCACACCTCATGGAAAAAAAGGCGTTCCAGACGCGCCTCGCGATCGTGGTGACCGATCTGGACTGTCACGCCATGTGGCTCTCGCGCCGGTTTCACCGCTACTTCGTGGCCATCGACGAAACCAAGGCCCATCTCGAAGCACTGGGTTTGCCATCGGAACGCATCACCGTTTCGGGCATCCCGATCGATCCGGTGTTCGTCGAGCCCATCGACCGCGTCGCCGCGCGCGCTGCCTATGGACTCGACCCAAACCGCACCACCCTGCTGCTGTCCGCCGGTGCACTCGGTGTCGGGCCAACGGAACTTGTCGTCGAACGATTAAACCAACTGCGACACGAGTTCCAGTGTGTCGTCATTTGCGGGAAGAATCCTGAAATCAAGGCCCGGGTCGAACGGGCGGCGGGCGCGCATTCAGAGCGTTTCCACATCCTGGGCTACACCGATCGCATGCACGAGCTGATGCACCTCAGCGATCTGTTCATCGGCAAACCCGGCGGACTCACCACTTCCGAGGCGCTGGCCTGCGGACTCCCGATGGTGGTTTTTTCGCCCATTCCCGGCCAGGAAGAGCGCAACAGCGATCATCTTCTGGAGGAAGGCGTCGCCATCCGGTGCAATGAACTCACGACTCTGCCGTTCAAGATCGACCATTTGCTCGACGAACCCGGTCGGCTCGCCGCGATGCGCGCGGCGGCGTTGGTCCTCGGACGACCTCATGCCGCGCGGACCGTCGTGACCACACTGCTCGATGATCATCTCCCCGCTCTGGGGCTCGACGCGGAGCAACGCGAAGCCATCGCGCAGGCTGCCGTGCGCACCGTGGACTGATGAAGGCGTTTCTCTGGGGCGTGGCCACTTCGGCGTATCAGGCGGAGGGCGGCTACAACGGCGCGGGTGAACCGCAAACGAACTGGGCTCACGCCGAGCAGCACGGTGACGTCGCACCCCTGGGACGCTCCGCGGATTTCTGGCATCGCTACGAAGAGGATTTCGCGCGCTGTCGCTCCCTCGGATTGAACTCCTTCCGGCTCGGCCTCGAGTGGAGCCGGGTGCAACCGGCGCGCAACGACCGGGCCGCTGGAGCCCCGCCGTTCGATCCCGCCGCGCTCGATCATTATGGAACGATCCTCGCCTCGTGCATGGCCTGCAACCTGGAGCCGGTCGTGACCCTGCACCATTTCGTTCACCCGGCGTGGCTGGGCTCCGACCCCTGGCTCGAGGCAACGACCCCTGCGCTGTTCGCGGCCTACGTCCGCACCGCAGTGGCGCACGTCAACGAACGGCTTCCGCGGCCGATCCGGTGGTTCATCACCATCAATGAGCCGAACATGCTCGTGCTCAATTCGTATTTCGGCCGGCAGTTCCCGGCACACGCACGCGGCGGCTGGCACACGATGACACGGGCTTACAACCAGCTCCTGCGGGCGCACGTGCTCGCTTATAACGCACTGCACGATCTTTACGTCGAGCGCGGCTGGCCGGCGCCGCAGGTGAGTTTCAACAACTACTGCAGCGACGTCTATTGGTCGGATAAATTACTGCTCGATCTCGTCTGTGCACGGGAACGTGGCGTAAAGCGCGAGGACGTCGGGACACACGTGTGCGACCGGGCGCGGGACTTTGATCGCGCATTCCACGACGCGCGCCTGCCGCTGCACAAGGACCTCGCCTACTACGTTGGCGCCGGTGCCAAGCGCCTGGGCAACTGGCTCGGATATAAAAAATTCACCTCCGAACAGTTCGCACCCTTCCTCGACGAGCTCTATGCTTCCTCGCGCACCCGCCTGCTCGACTACATCGGGATCGACTACTACGATCCGTTCGCGGCGCACGCCTTCCGCCTGCCGGTCTGGTGGGATCACGAATTCAAGAACCGCTCGATCCGCTCCTGGATGCTCGCCACGGTCACGAGCAAATGGTGGGACTGGCGGATCCTACCACGCGGGCTGCATTTCTTCTGCAAGCATTACGCGGAGGATTTTGGCCGGCCGGTGCTCATTGCGGAAAATGGGATGGCGCTGCGCCGGCGGAACGACGGACGCAAGCCGCGGCGCGACCGGATGACGCGCAGCCAGTTTCTCAGTCTCCACGTGCATGAAGTGACGCGGATTATTCGGGAAGGTGTACCCTTGGTGGGTTACCTACACTGGTCGCTTTTCGACAACTACGAGTGGGGCACTTACGCGCCACGCTTCGGACTGTACGCGATCGACTTCACCGTCGGGACTGAGCGCGAGACCGTCGATCCGTATGGCGACCAGCCCGCTGAGACCTATGCAGCCCTCATCCGGGAAACGAACGCCGCGACGGGAATGAACCACGGGAACGGGATTTGAGAGTGTCTTCAAAATGGATTGGCCGTGATTGGGCGTAGCCACAGGCCGCTGGCCTGTAGATCTGGTGCTCACTCAAACCCTGCAGGCGAGACGCCCGCGGCTACCTAAATCGGACTTTGAAAACACTCCGCAGAGGTTAAACATTTTTATGATCGCCCCCTCCGCTCCCGAACTCAGCCACCAAGTCAGTAATTCGGCCAGATGCCGGGTGTGATCAGCTCAAGCAAATGGCCGTCGGGATCGCGCAGATAAAGACTGCTCCCACCGCGCGGCCAATGGGTCTCGCTTTCAATTGCGACGCCCCGGCTCGACAGATGTTCGCGCCACTGATCGTAAGCTTCCCTGGTCACCGCAAAGCCAAGGTGGTGCGGCCCCGCTCCATCATGGGGTGGGATAATGCCACCGGGCACAGGAGTCGGCTCAAGCGTGGCACCGCGCTTGAAGAGTAACAGTACCTGCCCGGCGCAAACCTTGAACGATTGAAAGCGAGCCGCGTCCCCCGTCATCACTTCCAAGCCGAGCACCGTCTCGTAAAATTCAACCGCGCGCGGCAGGTCCTCCACATAGAGGACGCTCTCCACGATACCTTCAATCGGCGGAATTCCAGCCATGCACACAATCTGGATCAATGCCTGCACAAGGCAACCGTCCGCTGCGGACAATCCCGATATTCGAAGTAAATAGGTTCAGCAGCACTTTCACCTTCAACCCAATCTCGTGGCGAAATGCGCCACCCACACCTTCCTTCATCGTTCCTCCTCGCCGAAGTTATGTAGAAAAAGGCCGGAATTAAATTCCGGCCTGAAGAGAAACGTTGATTCTGTTTTTCCGCGTTGGACTCAGTCGGCGCGAGCTTTGTCGTAGGAGGCCTTCAGCTTGTCCCAGGACGCGATGACGTTCTGTTTGGCGCTGTCCCACGTGTCGGCCGTGGCGTTGCCGAGGGCGGCGAGCTTTTCCTTATAGTCGGCTTCCGAGTTCTTGAGCTCGGCCATGGCGGCCTTGCGGCTCGCGCTGGCGTTGGCATCCGAATACTTCGCGTGCAGCTCACTGACCTGGGCTTCCATTTTAGAGTTCAGTGCTTTCGCGTTGGCGGTGAAGTCGTCCTTCTTGTCGAAGGAGTAGGACTTCACCTTGTCCCAACCATTGGCCATGGCGTCTTTGGTATCCTGATACGCATCCTTCACCTTGTCGCCGGCTTCATTGCGATCGTGTTTGTTACAACCGGTGAGCGCCAGCAGGGAAACGCCGGCAGTGAGCAAAGCCACGGAAATAAACCGGGCGGATTGAATTTTGTTTTTCGTATTCATAAGGAGGTAGAGCATCGAAAAGACGGCTTCGCAGGCATGTCGCCCGATGCTTACCTAACAGACAGACGACTCCCCAACGCGTTCGCCGAAAAATTGCGCGTAGTTGTCCGGTAAACACACGATACATGCAAAAGTCCGGAACCATATCCTGAAGTTTGAATAAATTTTCCCCATCAATACACAGAAGCACAAAGAAAAGAATCCGGGCTGTTGAGGACGAAAAATGGAGAGGCGTTCTTTCATCCAGCGATGAACGAAACTCTTCGAGCCATCCGTCGCTGAACCAAAGCCTCGCGCCGAAGCGAATCCGGGACACAATCCAGGACAATCAACGAGCAAGCCCGGGCATTTGATCAAACGAACGCCAGCGCATGATCGACACTTGAAATTCATTTTTCCCGAAATCCAGAAACTTGCGTGCGAGCGATCAGAGCACGGCCGGCAACAGGTGGGCGACCCGAATCGCTTGTAAGCAAGCTCCTACACCCCAACCAGGCTGAAGCCGTGCGACATGCTTAGGGTTTGCAACAACCTCCGGGGGGTTTGAAACATACGAATCAACAAAGGGGGTCGATAAACCTGAATTTGATCGAGTGGCGGCCTATCCACGATTTTAAGGCCAAATGATTAAATAACTGGGCGCAAATGAAGTGTGCGTTCGTTAGATCGCCCAAGACGCATTTTGTCGTATGGCCAATGTTAGACTGAAGTAATCCTTAATTAGGGCGCGATCGTGTCGATGCCTCTCGCTAGGTCCCGGCCACTGCTAAGCATTTTCCCCTAATCTCAACCCGAAATCCCTACTATGCAAAATCTCACAGTCGGAAAGCGGGTCACCCTCGGCTTTGTCGTCGTGCTTCTCCTGTTTGCCGGGGTCGCGGGCAGCTCCATTTATTTGCTCCGACAAGTCAAAGCTCACGAGAGTGAGATTCTCGACAATGCCCTGCCCGGTGTCGTGGCCAGCGCGAAAATCAAAGGCGTGGCCAGTGAAATCCAGATCGCGGTCTTGCGTCATCTGATGGCAAAAACGCCCGAGGACAAAAAGTCCTTCGATGACCGGATCAACTCCCTCAAAGAGGAGAATCAAAAATATCTGGATGAATACGTCGCGACCATCACCTCTGCGGACCGACGCAAACAGTTCGAAGAGATGAAAATTGCGCGGGAGAACTACATTAAAACCCGCGCCCCGATCCTCGAACTCAGTCGAAGTGGCAAGGCTGAAGAGGCGATGGAGGCCAACCGCACCCGTCTGCGTCCGGTTTTTGCCGCTTTTCAAAAAGCATGCGAAGACCTGTTCACTGCAAACGCGGACCACGCCAATGCAGCAGGGACGCAAAGCAAGAAGACCATCAGCCTGACCAACGCAGTCATCAGCATCACTGCGGTCACCGCGATCGCGATCGGCATCGGCTTCGCAGTCATGATCACCCTCGGTCTCAACCGCGCGCTTGGACAACTGGCGTTGGCGCTGGGCGACGGCGCAAACCAGGTCGCGGCGGCCTCCTGTCAGGTATCCTCCTCCAGTCAGAGCCTCGCGGAGGGAGCCAGCGAGCAAGCCGCGTCGCTGGAAGAGACGAGCGCTTCCCTGGAAGAAATGTCCAGCATGACCAAGCGAAACGCCGAAAGCGCCCAGCAAGCCAGACAAGTCGCCGGATCGGCCCGCACTTGCGCCGATACGGGGGCGCACCAGATGAAAGCGATGGTCAACGCGATGGACGCGATCAAGACCGCCAGTGCGGACATTGCAAAGATCCTCAAGACCATCGACGAGATCGCATTCCAGACGAACATTCTTGCGCTCAACGCCGCCGTCGAGGCGGCCCGCGCCGGTGAGGCTGGAGCGGGTTTCGCAGTCGTCGCGGATGAGGTGCGTGCGCTCGCGCAGCGTTGCGCGACCGCCGCCAAGGAAACCGCCGTAAAAATTGACGACTCTGTAAGCAAGAGCCAGCAAGGTGCGCAAGTCAGTGCGGACGTGGCGAAGAGCTTCGCAACAATCCAAGCCCAGATCCTTCAGCTCGACCAGCTGGTCACCGAAATCGCCACCGCTTCTTCCGAACAAAGCACGGGCATCAACCAGGTGACGATTGCTGTCGCGCAGATGGACAAAGTCACCCAAACCAACGCCGCTGGCGCCGAGGAAACAGCCGCTGCGGCCGAGGAACTCAGTGCGCAATCGGCCACGCTCAAGGGTGCGGTTGGCAGCCTTCGAAAACTGGTTGGCGGTGGAGTCCGCTATTCAGATGAACCCATTTCCAGCGCTCGTCCCGCACAGCGAAAACCCCGGTTGTTCACGCGGGCCAACCATACACCCGCGCCGGCTGCGAGGGCATAGCGCGAGGTGCCGCAGCCCAAACGGGCACCGGCGATCCAGGAAATGAACCGTCAAGATGGACGCGGACAAATTCTCCGATCCAAAAAATTTAATAGTTTCGCTAAAACAAGGCGGCGGAACTCACAAAGTCCCCTTCGACTGATCGTCGCTGCCGCTCTTGTGCGGCAGTCATGACAATTCCCTGACAACTTTCTGACCCGATCCTGACAACCCGGGAGCACCTTTGTGGTTTACTGTGAGGCGTAACTCCAGAACCACTCATGAAATCATTCCTTGCTCTCTCTTTTATCGCAGTCGCGCTGATGGGCGCGACCTCGCTTTTTTCCAAGTCTACTGAACCCGAAACCATCCGTCTGCGCGTGGATGTCGATCGTGGGGTCCTGCCCGCCGATTCCACAGAACGGGCCGTCGTCAAAATTGGCCTCGACTGTCTCCGCCCTTCGCGACGCGAATTACGTCCGCCGGTAAACCTTTCTCTCGTCATTGACCGGTCAGGTTCGATGGGCGGCGAACGGATCACCCGGGCGCGCGAAGCAGCGATCACGGCCGTGCACGCTCTCGGGCCGGACGATATTATTTCGATCATCGCGTTTGATACAGAGGTCGAGACGCTCATCCCGGCGCAGCGGGTGGGCCGGGCGCGCGGATTGGAAGCGGCAATTTACGGAATCGAAGCGCGCGGCAATACTGCCCTGCATGGAGGCGTCGCGGCGGGTGCCGCCGAATTGCGCAAGCACATTGAAGATGGCCGGTTCGTGAATCGCGTTATTTTGCTTTCCGATGGTCTCGCAAATGTCGGTCCAAGTTCTCCAGAGGAACTGGGGCGGCTCGGTTTATCCCTCGGGAAAGAAGGCATATCGGTCACCACGATTGGCCTCGGTCTTGGATACAATGAGGATTTGATGGCCCGCCTCGCGCAGCGCAGCGACGGCAACACTTACTTTGTCGAAAACAGCTCGGACCTTCCGCGCATCTTTGCCTCAGAACTGGGCGACGTGCTTAACGTCGTTGCGCGGCGGGTTGTGATCGAAATCGATTTTCCGGAGGGAGTGAAGCCGCTTAATTTTGTTGGACGCGAGGGTTCGATCCGCGGACAACACGCCGAGCTGACGCTCAGCCAGCTTTACGGTGGCCAGGAAAAATTCGCACTGGTCGAAGTGGAGGTTGCTCCATCACGTGCCGGGGTGGAACGCGAACTGGCGAGCGCACGAGTCAGTTACGATGACGCCATCAATCAGCGCCCCGCCACGCTTGCGGCGCAGCGCAAGGTGCAATTCAGCACGGACCGCGTGGTTGTGATCAAGTCGGCCGATCAACAAGTGCAGGCGGACTACGCAGTCAATGTCCTCGCGGTCGCAAAGGACAAAGCGATCGCGTTGGTGGACAGCGGGCGCAAGGAGGAAGCCGCCGGATTGCTCAAGACCCGCTCAGCCGAATTGAAGAAAATGGGTGCCGAATACAGCAACTCAGCGGTTTTGGCGTCGGCCGCCGCGGTCGCACCTGAGGCCGAACGAATTCAGCGTGACGGCCTCGATAATGCCCGGCGCAAGTCCTACCGCGCCGAAAGCGAGCAAGTGAAAGCACAGCAATCCTCGGTTTCCAGTCGGTAAACGAAACCTCAAGCGCATGGATGTTTGATTTGGAACGCTGGGATGATGCAACGCGGCATTGCCCGGCGTTGCATCATTACCGGCAAACCCTCTACGCTTTCCATCGTGTCCCCTGCCTCGCGTCGTATTTTTGTTTACTGGATCTTATTGCTCCTGCCCACCGTGGGTGTCGGGATCGGTGCAATTGTTTTACTCGGTCGGGAACAGGCCCGACTGGCAGAGCGAGCGAGCTATGCCAACGAAGCGCGTCGGGCGGCCGTGACGGCGCGGGCGCAATTGATCGCGGAGAATGTCGAGCTGCTGGTCGGTGACGTGGAAGGCGGCTTGTCGGACCTGTTGACCGCCGAGACACCGCGCGGCTCCGACGTCTTGCTTGATCAGCTTGAAAAATCCAATCCGCTTGTGCGGTCCGTATTCCGATGCGCGCCGAATGGCACGATGTTGCGGCCCGCGCCGAACGCGCCCAGCGATGACGCTCGCGGCTTTTTGCGTCGGTTCGGCCGGGAGTTGAAGGATTCTCCACCGTGGCGGCAAATAGACGAACGCGAAAACGCAGTGACGTCCCTGGACGACCAAAACCGGCCAGGGAAAAAATCCGAAGATAGCCTCGCCCGGCAGGAGGTGGCCGCCAACGTCATGAAGGTGCAGAGCGCACGGCGCGATGTACAGGCGCTCTCGAAGAATAATTATGCCAGCTCGGCACCGATAGTGGCATCTGTTCCCGCACGTGAGCAAAGTGTGGAATCAAAATCTCCAACACAGAGCGATCCATCGGCGCTGGCCGACGAGTCGGGCAAGGATAAGCAGCGATCTTTGGTCGCTGCGAAAAGAGGCTGGTTGCCATTAAAGATCGACGGCCGGCTGCATTTGCTCGGTTGGGCGCAGTCGGCCGACCTGCGCGAGGTGCGCGGAGTTGAACTGGAAATGGCCGCGCTTATCAGCCGGCTGGGCGGGACACTCCCCGTGGAAATTTCGACGGGTGAAGGTTATGCTCTCCGCGACGATCAGGGGCGGGTGTTGCATCAAACCGGAGCGGTACCTCGCGACAATTCCTGGACGTTGAAAGTGTCCTCGCTGGCGACCCCGGCCATCCGGTTGCCCCTGGCCACGGATTTACTACCGGGCTGGGAGGTGGTGGCGTTTGTCCCGGAGGTTAGTCATGATGGAACCGGAACCGGTGGTTTCTTTTTGATCGGTTCGCTGTTGGTCGCGATTTTTTTGACCGCCATTGTGGCGGGCGGTTTGTTACTGCTGCGGCAGGCGCGGCAAAGCGAAGCGGAGACCGCACAGAAAACCTCATTCGTCGCCAACGTATCGCATGAGTTCAAAACTCCGCTAACGACCATCCGACTGTATTCGGAGTTGCTCGAACAAGGCCGCGTGGTCGACGAAGCAAAGCGCGGGGAGTATTTACGGACGATTGGACGCGAGACGCAGCGTCTGGCCCGTCTGGTCGGCAACGCACTCGATTTCAGCCGCCTCGAACAGGGCCGGAAAAAATATTCGCGGGAGAACATCGACTTGCGGGCTGAACTGACGCGCTTACTCGATACTCAGACTCCGCGCCTAAAAGAAGCGGGAGTGGTGTTGCACCGCGAACTGCCCGTGGAGCCGTTGGTCGTTGTTTCCGATCGTGACGCACTCGAACAGATTATCCTCAACGTACTCGACAATGCGGCCAAGTATGGCGCGGTCGGCGGCGAGGTGACGGTGGATCTCGCGGCGAAACCGGGCGGTGGCGCATTGGTATGCGTACTCGACCGTGGACCAGGTGTGCCGTCAGAACACCAGAATCGCATCTTCGACAAATTTCACCGGGTAGACGACACACTCACTGCGGAAAAAACGGGCACGGGACTCGGGTTGAGCATCGCACGCCAACTTGCCCGTGGACTCGGCGGAGAATTGCGTTACGCATCACGCGACGGCGGCGGCGCCAGCTTTATTCTCGAATTGCCATGAAAGCACGAATCCTGATTGCCGAAGACGACTCCAATATCCGACTCGGTCTGATCGCGACATTGGAAAGCGACGGTTACACAGTGACCGCCGCGAGCGATGGAGCTCAGGCATTGCGACTGTTTCCGCAGGAGAAATACGATCTGGTGATGCTGGACATCATGATGCCGCAGCAAAGCGGTTATGACGTATGCCGCGCGTTGCGGAGCGGAGGCAACCAGGTGCCGATTCTGTTTTTGACGGCCAAAGGCGAGGAGATCGACAAGGTGGTCGGGCTGAAACTCGGCGCGGACGACTACGTGTTGAAGCCTTTTGGCGTGCACGAATTATTGGCGAGAGTTGAAGCCTTGCTGAGGCGGTCCCGCGCCGCGGCCCCGGCGCTGGCAGCATCCGAATTGACGGCAGTGTTTCAATTCGGTCCAGCCACCATCGACCGGCGAAAATATACCGCGGAAATCGCGGGTCGAACGACGACCCTCACCGCGCGGGAGTTGAAACTGGCCGAAGTGTTTGTGGCCCATCCGGGCGAAGTGCTCACGCGCGACGCCCTGCTCAATGCGGTGTGGGGCATCGATTATTTCGGCACCACGCGCACGCTCGACCAACACGTTGCTCAACTCCGCAAAAAAATCGAAGCGAAGCCGGATGAGCCCACCGCAATTATTACCGTGCATGGCGTGGGCTACCGTTATGATCCGGCTCGATAGACGATCTTGGGCTTTCATCCACGCTTTCGGGCGGAACCAACCGTGGCCGTTCAATCGGCCACCCGGCCGAGTGCAGCTGTTAGCGGTTGCCAAAACTCAGTGGGTTGCGAAGGACGAGTTGAACTTCTTGAAGAAGGCGTCGTAGTCGCCGCGCTGGGCGAAACGCAGGGGCTTGACGCGCTCGACTAGAATTTCGGGAGCACTGGGCGACTGCGTAAAAATCTGCATCGATTCGGCGATAAATTCCTTCAGCGGCATCGCGTTCGGATCTATCGCCTGCCGGCTGCCCATCAGCTCCGTTTGCACATAGGGCGGGGCCAGTTCGAGCACCTGCACCGAAGTGTCCCGCAATTGATAGCGCAGCGATTCGGTGTACGAATGCAGCGCGGCCTTGGTAGCACAATACGTGGGGAACGGCGCAAGCGGAATGAAAGCGAGCCCCGACGTGACCGTTACGATTGTCGCATTCTTTTGCTGCAGCAGATGCGGTAGCAGCGCGTTGTTCAATCGGATCGTCCCGAGCAAATTCGTAGCGATCGTTGCCTCAGCGACGTCGCCCTGTGCTTCAAGGAGATTTTCCATTTTCATAATCCCTGCATTGTGGAAAACTGCGTTGAGCGCAGGGTGTTTGGCAATCAGTTCGGTGGCGAAGCGCCGGATGGCTTGCGGATCCTCGATATCGAGAACCAGAGATGCCATCCCTGGATTTGCGCGGGACACTTCGTCGAGCACAGAATGGCGCCGCCCGGCGATGATGACCTTGTTGCCGAGAGCGTGAAAGGATTCCGCAAAAGCGCGGCCAATGCCTGAACCGCCGCCCGTGATGAGAATGGAGTTACCGGTGGATTTCATAAATAAGTGATTGTTGATTGTGGGAACGGCCCCACTTTATCATTCCCACTCGCCGATGAATAGTAGGCACCTTTTTCAGCGATAGGTACCTGAAAGAGAGTATCAAACCATGAACGCTTTACTCACAAAAAAACAGCTCCGGCAGGCCCGGGTTTACTACGCCCACACTCCCCCATCCAACGCTGAGATCGACCCTCGGGTCGAGGCATTGGTGAACGAGCTGATCGGCCGCGTGGCGGACAAGTGGACCATGCTCATCCTCGAGCTGCTGGCGGAAAAAGGAGAGATGCGTTTTACGCGCATTTCCGATTCGATCGGAAGCATCAGTCAGAAAATGCTCACGCAGACGCTCCGGCAAATGGAGCGCGAAGGCCTGGTGAGGCGGACCGTTCATCCCGTGATTCCACCGCGCGTAGAGTACAAACTGACGAAGCTCGGGCTGAGCCTTGGCGAAGCCTTCTGCGGCGTCTGGGTGTGGGCCGCGCAACATCTGGAGGAAATCGAAAAGTCGCGCCGGGACTTCGACGCGAGAACGAAGAAGTCAGCCGTGATCTGAAAGGCTTTTTAACCGCTAATCGTTTCGCGAAAACAAGTCAGCGAAACTTACGGAGCCTCCTTCGACTCATCGTCTCCGGTTTGGGTACGGAGGAGGCTGTTTGCCCTGTACGCAGGTAGGGGACAAATACCGGGATGCGAGCACGCATCAACGGTGCTGATCGCAGCCTGATCGCGCTGTTCTCTCTGCTACCTCCTGTAAAATATTCTTCGTCTTGATCTGCGGTTTGTTCGAACCCGATCCGGGCCGTTGAGGGCAACGGCCCTACCCTCAGAGCATATCTTCGTGGGAATTTCCGTGTCCGTGTGTTCCGTGTAATCCATGGATAACTTGTTTTAGATTCCAGCCTGCGATCAGCAGGTTCTCCGAATCCAACCCATGACGACGATTAGTCGGCATTCAATTTCAAGGATTTACCCGGCTTACCAGCCGGGTGAATCCATTAGCGGTTAAAATCCCTCCGTCTCAAATCACGGTTCGTCGGTGACGATTGAATGTTTTTTCGAACCGAAGCCGAAAAAGAAATACGCCACACTGCGGCGATAGAGCCTTCGCTCGGGGTTCTCATTGAGGAAAATTTCCTCGGCCAGTTCCATAGGGATGTCCGCTGCATTTATCGCGGAATCCTGTGGCTCGGTGCGCCCGGGTTGATCCACCACGGGGGGTTCAATTTTTTCGATGGCTACGTTCATGATGATCACAAAGTGAAATGGATTGAGTTGCGAACTTGCATGGCGCCCGACGAGCGAACACCTGGCGTATTCAGTCGTTGGCAACGGCCCCGTCAGCGGCCACGAGGAGAGTCAGCAATAGAAGGATGATGGAAGCAGGAAGCATGATACTTGGTAGTCGTGTGGCGCGGGTGGAAATCGACAAAGGCTTTGATTAAACATCGGTTTTTTTGCCGGAATCGTCCGGTTTCGGCGCGTCGGGTTCGCACCACGGGGGGCGAGGCCAGTCTCCGTAACGATGGCTCATTTTCTCGCGCATTTTTTCGCGCTGCTCCGGGCTGAGCGATTCCCAATGTTTCGCCAGCATCCGCTGGCGCCAGGGAGGGCCGCCACAGTGTCCGCGCCGACCAGGGAAACCGCCAAAAAGTATCTTGGCGAGCACGAGGAGCCCGAGTGCCTGCCAGTAGGTGACCGCTTTCACGGGCACCACCTCGACGAGCACGCCGTTCCAGAGGGCGTAAACGATTCCGGAGAAAAGAGCGACAAAACCGACGACGCCGAGCGGCATCAGAAACCAGAATTTGCGACAAGGGTGATTATGCATGGTTGAAATGGTTACGAAGCAGTTGAAAAAAGTTCAGCCCGCAGCGGTTCGAGCCGCAGCCGGAGGTGAAGGATCGCGTAACGTTTGCGGGAAAGAAGCGTGTTCACATTCTCGCCAGTGAGGGCGGCGATGTCCTGGAACGAAAGTGATTCGAGCTCGTGCCACACGAAAACCTCCCGCTGTTCTTCCGGAAGCTCGGCGAGGGCGGCGTAAAGCTGCTCCCAGAAAAGGTTGCGGACGTGTTCGGTGCGCGGAGTTTTGTCGTCCCGGAGGAAGAATCCGGCGAAATCGAATTCGGTGTCGTCCTCGGCGTCGGCGACCATGGCATCGAGCGAAGCCATCTTGGGTTTCCGGTAACGATCGATGATACGATTGCGAGCGACGGTAAAGAGCCAGGCACCCACCTGTTCGACCGGGCCAGCTTCAAGCGTGGTGGCCAGTTGTTGCCAGACATCCTGTAATACGTCCTCTGCATCGGCCTCGCTGGAAACACGCACCCGAATGAACCGCATGAGCCTTTGCCCCAAGTCGCGAACCGCTTGGGAAATGCCTCTATTCTGATCAATGCTCATGAGTTTCGGAACTGTTCGGACAGCGTCCATTCCAGCTAAGACGAATCCGGCCCGCAAATATTGTAAGCAAATCAGAATAACTGGCTGCGCCAGCGATTTCCGCGCGTAAGCGGCTCTCCAAGGACTCTTTAACCGCTAATAATTTCGGGCAACGAAGCAGAGAATTGCCCACGAAACACACGAAATAGCACGAAATTCGGCATCGAATTCTGATTTTACCCGCTAATGGTTTCGCCAAATGGCTGCGGCGAAACTTACGAAGTCCCCTTCGACTGATCGTCTCCGGTTTGGGTTCGGAAGTGGCTGCTCATCGCAGCCTGGTTTAAAATATATCACTGAGTTCTCTCCGCGGCCTTGGCGTTAAAATGCATTCCAAGTCGCTCCAGCCTGCGATTAGCAGGCCATCAGGGAACCAATCCATGCCGACGATTAGTCGGCATACACTCCCAAGGATTTATCATTCGATAAATCCATTAGCGGTTAAAAATTCTCCCTCTATTGACCCGATTGAAAAAGTCCGGGAAAAAGAGCCATGGGACTAAAAATCAAGTGGAACGACGACCGGGTGCGGGGCGCGACGACGGCCATCCTGCTCATCGTGCGCGACCGATTACACCGTGGAAAAACGGACGACTTGATCCGGACCGCACTTGCCGAATATCGGGACGATCCCGCAGCCTATAAAGCGAAAAAAGTCACATGGGCGGAAGCACGTGAGCTCGGACCGCTCACCAAGCCGCAACAGATCGAGTACTACACCCGCCTGATTTCCGCCATCGATCGGGTTGTAAAGAAAATGGAACAGGCCAAGCGGCAGTTTAACAGCCTGCTCGAACTCGACAACGCGCTGATCGCGTATCTCAAAGACGTACGCTAACGCCCGCGACTCCACTCGGGAGCAAGTGGCCCATCAATCGTAAGGCTGGACTTCGCGTCCATGCCGTCCGTGTTCGACGGAGCGGCATGGCCACAAGGGCCAGCCCTACAGCTCTGCTACGGACGCTATCGTCAATATGCCGGTCCTCGGACTCGAGGTCCTGAGCTTTTAAATGGAAAAACCGGCGGCCACCAAGGTTGCGGGCATTGCAGCGCGGGAAGCACAGCAACGCTCCAGACTCAGCTCGGATTACTTCGCATTTTTCTTGTCGCGCTTGTCGGCTTTTTTCTGCGCAGCGGTTTTTGCCGGCTGTTTCTTCGTCTGTTTCTGAGAGTTTTGTGATTTAGCCATAAATTAATTTGCCCGGATTAACGGGTCTGAAAGTGGAGAGAGAGATTAAAACGGTTACTTGCGCTTGTTCGCCGCGGCTTTGGCTTTGGTCGCCTGTTGGGCGGTGATAAGTGCGTTCTTTTTCTGGTTCACGCCGTCCGTCTTGGACTGTTTTTGTGAAGCCTGTTTCTGTGCGGATTTCGGAGATCTGTCGCCCATAATGAATTTCCTAACTGGTGTTAACTCACCTTCGGAATATTCGTTTCCCCGACGGCGTTGTTGGTTATCCCAACGAAATCCAGCTAATGCGAGCTAAAGCACGGATCTATTTTCGACTCACATGAAGGAATTTTCACCACTAAGAAGCAGAGGCACACCCAGGAATTTTTGACCGCTAATAGTTTCGCCAAACAAGGCGGCTCCGCCCCATTCCGTGTGTTCTGTGTGTTCTGTGTGTTCTGTGTGTTCCGTGGTTAATCTCATCTGAATCACGGCGCCTCACGGTACGCGGACTTTTAACGCGGCGCCGTAGAGTGTGAGCAGCGGATGCTTCGCAACGGTGCGCACTTCGACGGTGTGCCCGCCGGCGAGATCACTGAGATTGCCGGTGAATTCACCGGGAGCGTGCAGTGATCCGGCTGGTTGTGCGCTCCATGAGCCACCGCCTTCGTTGGCGTCGAGGCCGGTGATGTCGCGATACTCGAAGCCAACTTCAATAGCCGCGCCGTCACCGAGCTTGGTCAGGCGTCCGGCGAGTTTCACCGAATGCGTGGCGACATCCCAATTCACGGAGACAGTTTCCACCCGGGGCGGAACGAGTGCGGGTTCGACATGCGTGATTTTCAAAACGACCGGATTTGGCCAGGAGCGGGTGTCGTCAACGCGTTGGGCACGCATCGCGTGCAGGTGCAGACCGTCGGCGTCCTGTTTCCACGTGGGTTTCGGTACGACGTCGAGTTGGTATTCCAAAGCCTGGCCGTTTTGACCGAGCACGGTGACTTCGGTCTGGGCGGTGGCGCGAACGGATTTCAACACGAGGTCTTTCCACTCGCCCCATTTCCAACGCTCCTTGTTTTTGACGATGGCATAAACGGTGTCCGCGTCCTTTTGCTTTGTGAACCACACGTCTCCCTCGTTGGTGATAATCCAGGGCCGCACGCTGTGAATACACTCGCCGTTGACGAACATCCAAAGGGCGATTTCGCGCAGCCGCTCCTCCTGTTCGATCGGCAGTTCCCCATCAGGTTTTGGGCCGACGTTAAGGAGAAGATTCCCGCCTTTCGCCCGTGTCTCGATGAGGAGCGAGAGACACTGGCCCCCGCTCTTGTAATTTTCGAGCGTGGGCTGGTATTGCCAGGCCTTGCCCATCGTGATGCACGATTCCCATGCGCCTTCAAGAGCGACACCGGGCACAAATTGCTCGGGTGTCTGAATCGCGCCACGCGTGACAACGATCGAGGGCTGGATTTGCCAGGCGAGTTCGCGCAGGCCCGCGGGCGGACCGTCAAAAAACATCACGTCCACCGGACCGTAATGAGTCAGGAGTTCGCGAATTTGCGCCTGGTCGAGCGCGAGCAGTCCGGGATTAGCGGCGGGGAAAACCCAGGGACGGCGGCGCTCGATCGGAATCTTTTGGCGCCAGAGCCACGAAAAATCCTCAGGGGAAAAATACAGCCCCGGCGCAATACCCTGCGCGCGAAAAGCCGCGAGCGTTTCGCCGACGATGTCGCGTTGAAACGGGGTGTGCGCGATGTCGAAATCGGTCGTCGCCGTTGGCCACAGGCAGAAGCCCGAGTGGTGCTTGGCGGTAAGCACCACGTATTTCACGCCCGCGAGTTTCGCCAGCGAAGCCCAGTCGTCGGGGTGAAATTTGCGCGGATTAAAAGTCTTTGGCAGCTCGGTAAAGAAGCGCTGCGCGTAATCGTCCGATGCGCCGACGAGCGAGTGGCTGATGACAACGCCCAGCTGGCTATCGACGCTCCAGTGGATGAAAAGACCAAAGCCCTGGTCACGGAACCACTCGAGGCGCTCCGCTTGATTGAGCGAGCCTGTGGTGGGCGGTTCTTCCGCAAAACAGTTCGCGGAGAAGAGGCCCAAGGCGCAGAGTGTAAATGAGAGGAAGCGTTTCATGAAAGGAGTGTAATGTGAAATTTTCACCACAGAGACACGGAGGCACGAAGGAGGAATCGATCAGGGCCGTTGAGGGCAACGGCCCCACCTCATTTCAATGCCTTGGTTCTCTCCGTGTCTTCGTGCCTTTGTGGTTCAACTTCTGTTTTGTTTTAGTGAAAGCTGCTCTCAATCTTTGTCATTCGACCTTCGACTATCGTCTTTCGACGATCTCAAGCTTCAGCGCTGGGTATCGCCGGGTTTTTCGGGAATACCCGGCTCGTCGAGAAACTGGGCGGTCGTAGCGGGACCCAGGTTTTTCCAGTCCTGAAGCACCCAGACGACCTTTTTGTCCGGTGTGACTTCGAGACACTGAATGATGCCCGGACGATCAGCTGGCTTGGAGCCGCCGGTGGAACTGAAGATCACCGTGTTGCCGTTCGCCAGCCGCTCGGCGGTCTGCAGGTTGCGCAGGACGAGACCCGGCGGACAGTCGGCCTGCGTGAATTCCCAGACCACGGTTTTGGCATCGGGCGCCACTTCGCGCACAAGCTTGTCGTGTTCGTCCGTGATGAGCGTGTTGCCATTGTGCAGACGCGAGGCGGCCCATGGCGTCGGAATTTCGCAGCGCCAGACTTCCTGCATGTTCCGATCATACTCGACCACTTGGTGCAGCTTGAGAAAAGGCACCAGGAAAGTGCCGGTGCCCGTCATCCGAATACGACGGAACTGGGGATGAACCGTTTTGGGATTCGTGAAGCTGGCCGCGGGTAGCGGTTGCTCGATCTCGATCCGGCCGCTCGCCTTGTCGATGATCATGAGTTTCGGCGGCAGGCCGTTTCGGACGATCAGGACTTTGTCGAGCCCGAGGGGTTGCGCGCTGTGAATTTCGGTCCCAGGCGGCGCGTCGAGATGCCAGGCGACTTGTTTTTGCGGTGTGATTTCCTCCACCGAATACTGGCGGGTGAACAGAATGTGTCCGTTGGACATCAACCAAACGTCGTCGATCTCGCCGCCTTTGCCGGTCGAATAAGTCCAGACGACCTTGCCGTCGCGGACCAGGAAGAGCGTATTAAAACCCTCGCCGGCGTAGAGCATGTTGTGCCGGGCAAGTCCCCCACCGGGCCAGGTCGGGGCGGCGGTGGAGGACTCCGGCCAGTTGCGTTCCTGCGCAACCTCCTTCGGCCCGGCGGCGGGAACATCGGCAGCCGTAAATTGATCGAGCACGCTAGCCAGCGGGACAGCGAAAAGCACAAGCGGCCACGCGGCCGCGAACAAGACGAGACGGGGTAATAATCGCATGGCAGGATGAGTGTTGGTAATCCCGCACGACCCGCAACGACGTCGCTGGTGGAATCCTTAAGCGCAGTTATCGCTGCCCGGGGTGCATCGAGATTGATGTACAGATTTTCACCACATAGGCACAGAGACACAAAGGAGGACCCAATCCGGGCCGTTGGGGGCAACGGCCCCTACCCATTCTCCAGTGCCCCGGTCTCTTTCTCTGTGTCTTCGTGCCTAGTGGTTCAACCGGTGTGTGCGCGATGCCCGGGGTTGCTTTCCCATGCGGGCAGGGATTTGCTGTCTCTATCGACCGGATTCCGCGGCGCGGGATTTGGCGGAACTTTTCATATGACGCCTTTGGAAAATCATCCCATGTCGCGGCGGGACGTATTGCGTGGAGCCGCGTCGGGAATGATTGCACTGGCATTGGGTCTCGACCTCAAGGGTCTGTCACTGACGGACAAACCGCCGAATATTGTATTTATTCTTGCGGACGATCTCGGGTATGCCGACGTCGGTTGTTACGGACGACCGGACCTCCGCACACCGGCCATTGACCGTCTTGCAGCCGAGGGTGTTCGTTTTTTGCAAGCGTACGCCAATTCTGCGGTTTGCTCAGCCACGCGCGTGGCGCTGATCACCGGCCGCTACCAATACCGGGTGCGCCTCGGTCTCGAGGAACCACTGGCCGGCAATCCCGCGGTGGGATTGGATCCAACGCATCCAACCCTTCCCTCGTTGCTCAAGAAAGCGGGATACAGTTCAACCCTGATCGGCAAGTGGCACCTTGGGACATTGCCAAAATTCGGCCCTTTGCAGAGTGGTTACGATCACTTCTACGGATTTCGGGGTGGCGCAGTGGATTATTATTCCCACCTCGGCGACGGCAGGACGGAAGACCTGTGGGATGATGACGTTCCCATTCATCAGGCGGGCTATATGACGGAGTTACTCGGTAATCGAGCGGTGGACGTGGTGAATGGTCACGCAAAATCCGGCCAGCCGTTTTTGATGAGTCTCCACTTCAATGCGCCGCATTGGCCGTGGGAAGCTCCGGGTGACGAGACCGAATCGGAACGCCTTTCACGACTGGGTTTTCCCGCCATGTTTCACTACGACGGCGGCACGCAAAAAACCTATCAACAGATGGTGGAGGCGATGGACCGCCAAGTGGGCCGGGTTTTGGAAGCCTTGGAAAACAACGGCCTGACCAAAAACACTATCGTGATTTTCACCAGTGATAATGGCGGAGAGAGATTCTCCGACACCTGGCCATTCACTGGGAAAAAAACCGAACTACTCGAGGGCGGGCTGCGTATCCCCGCTGTGATCACATGGCCGGCGCGCATTCCGCGTGGGCGAACCAGTGATCAAGTGGCCATCACCATGGATTGGCTGCCGACATTGCTCGCCGCCGCGGGCACCTCGCCCGATCCTGCCTATCCTGCCGATGGAATAAACCTGCTGCCTTTCCTGACCGGCAATGTCGCGTCGATTTCGCGCACGCTCTATTGGCGCTACAAGGCGAATGCACAGCGTGCCATCCGCGACGGCGATCTTAAATTTCTGAAAATCCTGGAGAATACTTTCCTCTTCAATGTCATCGACGATCCCCTCGAGCGGGCAAACTTGAAGGATCGCCGGAAAGATGATTATCGCCGCCTCGTACGACAGTGGTACGAATGGAGCTCCACCATGTTGCCGGAAATCGAGGAAAGCAGTACCGGCGGATTTGACGGCAAAAACATCGCCGATCACTACGGCGCCAAAAAATCCGACGGTAAACCCGACCTGCCCACGCCACCGGAAGATTAGTAACGAACCGTGCCTGCCCTGTGGCGTGCTTCAAGCCGACGGACGAGTGCCGTCAATCCACAGACCGGGAATAAGAATCCGATTGGGAGTTTCAACAAAACCGGTTTGGTTTGTCTTCAAGAGCATCGCCAGTTGCTCCATCGCCCTCTCGCCGACCACTGTGTCGCGCTGGGTCATCCCGCCAAAAGCACTCTGCGTGGGCGTCACGCCCAATTTTACGACGGTGGGAATTCCCGGAAGATTCATCCGATCCGCGTCGAGCACAGTGACCACGGTGGACCAGTTGGAAATCACGGCTTCAATCTTGTGGCGTTTGATCCAGCGACGAAGCAGCGGCGCAAACTCCTCCGGAGGCTGCCCGTTGGGTAACAGGAGTGGAGGCGCCGGTTTAAGCTCGGGGTGCAGGGCGGCTTCGCCGTGAAAACCCACGGTGAAGGCGTGATCCAGATAGATTTCCTCTTCCCGTCCCACCGCCAGGCCAATGCGCTGGAAACCTTGTTTGCTCAGCCGGCGCACCGCTTCACGCGCCATCAACACCTGATCGGTCGACACCATGGGCAACGGTAAAGCGAGATGCTGGCTTTCAATCTGAACGACGCTGAACTGGTCCCATTCAAGCTGGAAGCTGGTCGTGCGCGGCCGGAACGCACAAAGGATAATGCCTCTTACGCCACATGAATCCAGGATATGCCCGATGCGACGGCCCTCCGTCAGACGATTGGGTCCTTCGAAAAACATTTTGGAAATTTTGTATCCAAGTTCTTCCGCTTTGCGATTGGCCCCGTCGACAAAATTCCGGTAGGAGCCTGATGCTGTCTCAAGTTCCTTCGGGCCTGTGAAATCGAAGATCATCGCGACTGTCGGTTGCGATTTCGGTGCTGCGAGGTTGCTGCGGTAGGCCGTCAGCGCGCTGAGCATCGGGTCTTGATGGTAGCCCATCTTGTTCGCGAGCTCCTGGATTTTCCGCCGGGTCGCGATTGGCAGCTTCGGAGAATTTCGCAACGCCAGCGAAACGGTCGTCGTGTGCACGCCGAGTCTCTGCGCGACGTCCTTCATCGTGGTACGGGGAAAAGTCATGATCGGGGGTGCGACCGCTGCGAATCGAAAACCTCATCGGTTCAATGTCGAGGGTGAACTCGGCGCGTCCACCGGATTTTCCCAGACTGGGCCGCCCGCCGCCTCCGGCAGTTTGTAACGTAATACGTTACAAACAGCGCACTCCACCCGCAGGAATCCCTTTAAGGCAACAGCTCCCGGCCCTGCTGCCGGGCGGCAATCCAGCACATCAGTAACAGTGTGCGCTCCCCGTCGAGGCAGGCCGTTTTCGCCTTGAGGCAGTCCTGCAACCGCTGACGGGGAATCCTGAGCAGCCGCGCCAGTTGCGCCTTGCTCCCGTGTTTTCGGAGCAGAGGTTGAGCCTGCTTCACCAATTGGTTCCACAGCGGCGTATCCGATCCCGGCCGGAGGGTCGAGCCCTTCCGGGTGCGAAAGCGGTGGCGGATCTGGCGCATCGCACGTCGCGCCGCCTCCTCTGCAGCCTCGGCCAGAAGCCAGATAATTCCGCCGGTAAACTCGAGGCTGGGTGAGGAAGGGTAGTTTTTCAACGTCGATGGATTGTAATATATTACGTTACAAATGGGCGCGTGGTCAGTCGCGTTTGCGGAGGTATTTGTTGATCGCCTGGGTGCGCGAATGTACCTGGAGTTTTTCGTAGATGCGCCGGATGTACGTGTTCACGGTCGGCACGCTGACGCCGAGGGAGTCTGAGATTTCCTTGTAGAGATAACCTTTGCTGAGGAGATCGAGAACGGATTGCTCACGCGGGGACAAGGCCGCCAATTCGTTCCTGGGCATCGGCGGATTGGTGAATGACTGGACGACTTTGCGGGCGATACCGGTGCTCATCGGTGAACCGCCGGCGGCAATCTGGCTGATTGCTTCGAGCAGTTCTGCACGGCGGGTACTTTTCAAGAGATACCCGGTGGCGCCGGCCGTGAGTGCGGTGAAGATGTGATCCGGGTCGTCGTAGACCGTGAGCATCAGAAATTGCGTGCCCGGGAGCGCGGGTTTGAGCCGGCGGACCGCTTCGACCCCGTTCATCTCGGGTAAATTGATATCGACGAGCACCACGTCGGGCTTGTCCTTCGGAATGCCCTCGATGGCCGGCACACAACGCGGATAAGTGCTGATAAGCTTGAGGCCGGGTGCACTGGCGATAATTCCGGTGAGAATTTGCCGGGTCTCCTCGTCGTCCTCGATGATGGAAATACGAGTGGTCATCGGGAATGAACGAATGGCGGCTGGGTTGGAGGTTTGAGTTCGTGACCGGAGACGAGGGGAATCGCGAACGTCACTGTGGTGCCGCCTTCCGGATTCATGGCAAAAGTACAGGTGCCGCGAATTTCAGTCATGCGCTGCTGCAGATTGCCGAGGCCGTGACCGGAAGAAGCGCGCAGAGGGTCGGAAGTCGCGCCAGCGGTGGTCGCGATGCCGCGCCCGTTGTCCGCGATGGTGATCGTCAGACTACTCGGGTCAGCGGAGATGCGGATACTCACCTCGGAGGCGTGGGCATGTTTGACAATGTTATGGAGTGCCTCCTTACAGCACAGAAACAGGTGATGGCGGACCTGACTGGTAAGGAGTGCTTCAGGCAGGGTGTCGGGTGATTCCAAACGACAGCGAATACTCGCGGCGCTCAAAAAATTCTGCGCAAAATTGCCCATGTAATAGACAAGGCTCTCCGTGTTGTCCTGCTGGGGATTAACCGCCCAAACGATTTCGTCCATCGAGCGCGTGATCGACCGGGTTGCCTCGTAAATTTTTTCGAGTGTGGGAGAATGAGCGACACTCTCCTGCTGGGCGGCCTGGGTGAGCAGGCTGATGCGCGTCAGGCTGGCGCCGAGGTCATCGTGAATATTGCGGGCGATGCGCGTGCGTTCACGCTCTATGGAATGCGCGCTTTCGGAACGCTCCAACTTCTGGCGCAATCGGCGATGAGACCACCGGCGTACTCCGGCGCCGACCAACGCGAGCAAACCGAGCCCGCCCGCGGTCTGCACCCACGACGTCTGCCACCAAGGTGGCGTAACGATGATCGTAAGCAGCGCAGGCTGGTTGCTCCATGAACCGCTGCCGTCGCTGGCCTTCGTACTGAGGACATAGCGGCCGGGGGGAAGGCGCGGGTACGTGACCACCCGGGCATGATCCAGGATCAGCCAATCAGGATCGAAACCTTCGAGGCGGTAGCGAACTTGCACACTTTCGGGAGCGGAAAGATCGAGCGCGGAAAGCCGGAATTGGATTTTGCGCACGCTGGATTCGATGTTAAGCGTTGTTTCCAGCGGGTGACGGCGACCATCGCAATTGATTGAGGCGATCGCGACAGGTGGCGGCGCACCGCTGCCGGAGCTCACGAGCGACGGATCGGTGCGCAACATGCCACGGCGGGTCGCGAACCAGAGCGTGCCGTCGCGCGCCTTCCATGCGGCGGGTTGAAAGAGGCCAAGACACGAGAGGTACGGCAGGTCGTCGTCTTTGCCGAGCGTGATGGCATGCAGCTTCTCCGTGCGGCCGGCGGTGAAGTCGCGCAGATGGCTGCTGTGGACCCAGAAAACGCCGGTGCGCGCCGCGAACCAGGTGCGATCGTGGTCATCACTGAGAATTTGCGAAACGTTGTTGCCCGGCAGCCCGTGACTGGTGTCGAGAGAAAGCGGCCGGGTGAGATCACCCGCGGGGAAGATCAGCACGCCCCGTCGCGTAGTTCCAATCAGGATACTCCTGTCGGCCTCAAAACGGATTACCTGAAGGGCGCCGGAATTTTCCGCATTGGGAAATAACATGCGTTCGAAACGTTCGCCGCTAATGCGGAAGAGCCGTCCTTCCGCGGCGCCGATCCAAATGCGCCCGGCCGCATCCTCGGCCAGCGCGCGCACTTCGCGTCCGTCGAACCCTTCGTCTGGTCCAAAAATCGTGAGTTGCCCCTCGCGCCAGCGGGCAACGCGGTCTGGATCGACGGCGAGCCAGTAGTCGCCATTGCGCGCGACAAAGGTGGCACGCACACTGCGCAGTTGGTTGAGGGGCGCGAGACGTTCCACTGATTCGGGAGCGGTGGCGTCCGCGCGAAACACGCCAATGCCGCCGGTCATCCAAACCTTGCCGTCCGTGGCCGGATACACCGACTTCGCGCTGAACGGACGCCAGCCCGCGCGCGTGGAAACGGGATCGAGCACGCCGTTTGCGATCCGCGCCATGCCGCCGTCGCGGTTGGCCAGCCAGATGGCGCCGGCCGCATCTTCCGCAACCGTGTAACTGAAGTTATCCTTCAAGCCCCGGCTCTGGTCGATCAGCTGATGCGCCTTCGCTCGAAGACGATTGAGTCCACCGCCGTCGGTGGCCGCCCACATGTTTCCCTGCGAGTCCTCGCAGAGCGCGATGACGTTTTCACTCGAGGTCGGAACGCGCAGGATTTCCTGGCCGATAATCCGGCAGAGTCCCTGCGAGCGTGTTCCCACCCACAAATAACCATGAGAGTCTTCGAGGGCGGCTTGTACAAAATGGGCGCCCTGCAAATCCGGTAAACGAAGCACCTCTTCGAATGCAGCGCCGGTCCAGCGCAACAGCGCGGTGCGCGTGAATACCCAGACACCACCCGTCGCGCTTGAGGCGATGCGCAGCTCGGGTTCGGGACTGGCGAGCGGTACGTCAGTTAATTTCGGGCCATCAACCCAACTTAGCCGGTTGCCGCGCAATACCCAAAGTTTCCCGTCCGAATCGGTCGCAAAGGCCGGAATCTTTTTGCCGGTGACGTCGACTGGCGGCGCGAACACGGTCGTTTCCTTTCCGATCCGGCGCAGCACGGTGCCATCCTCACAGCCGAACCACCGTGAACCGTCCCGGACGGTGAAGATCGTCTGCGGTGCCTTGCCGGAAAGTTCAGGCTCCGGCTCGAATCGAAATGCGTGATCATGAAGCACGAAATAACCGGCATCGTGGGCCGCGGTTGATTGATTGCCCGGGAGGCCGAGGGTGGTTTTGGCAGGGGCCTCGTCACGCAATAGGACCAACCCACGAGTGACGCTTCCAGCAGGAACCTCGGCGGACTCGAAGGCCGAGCCATCGAAACGGACCAGGCCTGTGGTGGTCGCGACCCAAAGAAAACCCGCTCCATCCTGCAACACCGCGGTCAGTTCATCAGAGGGAAGACCGTCCGTTTCGTGCCATTCGCGCAGCGTGTATTCGGCCGGGGGACGGATTGCAGCCGCTGATCGTTCCGCACCGTTGGTCCGCGCGAAGACGAGCAGGAAAAACGCGGACGCGATCGACCGCAGAAGAAGCCGGGGTAGGCTGAGGGGCACGGGACAACTGAAAGATGTCCGGAGGTCGCGGGCAATGCCTGTTGTTGTCACAAGGTCGACTTTTGCGGCTTCGCCCGGGCATTCCGACATGTGTCATGAGAATTGACGACATGACGGCGCACCCCGAATACGGGCATACTCCGCCACCGGTCGCGTTCTCCCCCTCCAGGTTTCTCTCCGGAGTTGCCTTGGCCCCCCGTTCGCGACCGGCCCCCTTTCGCTCGCTCTCTCCTCCCCCTGCACGATCCACCTCGTGCGTTCGCTCATCCCCATGCATCGTTCCCTCTCCCTGTCCCGTGTTCTTTCGGCTGGCCTTGTCGCGCTGGCACTCAGCTCCGTCGTCCCCTGCACCCGGGCGCAGACGACCGCGTTCAACGACACCTTCACCGGCGGCAGCACAGTGAATTCAAATCCAACGTCGCCAGCAACGCCAGCCGTGACTGCGGTGGCTTACCAGCAACTCGCGGCGAAAACGTTCAGCCCGAATCCACCGGTCATCACCGCCGGTAACCTTCGCTTCGGCATCATCAGCACCTCGTCCGGCTTCAATCACGCCCAAGCTCTGTTCACCAACTATCCAGTCACGCTGGTCAACAACGGTGACTACATTGAACTGACCGTTAATTTCTCGGTGGAAGGCGGCATCATCACCGCTCAGACGAACAGCACGCTTTTCTTCGGACTCTACAACGCCGGTCAGGTGCAACCGATCCCCGGCGGCATGAATGGCACAGTCGCGACCGCCACTGCCGGCTATGCGCAGACGTGGCAGGGTTATGTTAATCGCATTTTCTATGCGGGCGGCAGCAATGGTTTTTATTCGCGACCCGCGCAAACCGCCGTGGCCGCCAACAATCAGGATTTGCAGTTCAACTATACGGGCGCTTCGGCCGTGGGCGCCACGTCAGTCTCCACGCTAGCCGCCTTCACGGTAAATTCGCCGTACACGGGAGTTTATCGCATCACCAAAGCCAGCGCGACCACGCTGAGCCTGGCCTCTTCCCTTTACGCCGGTTCGACTCCAACGGGAACGCCCCTCTACACGCAGAGTGCCACCAGCGCGAGCACGCTCACCTCGGTGTACGACGCTTTCGCACTCGGGTGGCGTTCAACTGCCAGCGTCGCGAGCACGATGAATGTCAGTGCGGTGAAGATCACGACCACGGGTACGACCACGGTCATCCCGCAGATTCTCACGCATCCTTTAAGTCTGACCAAAATGGTCGGCGAGAGCGTTAGTCTCAGTGTCGTCGCTGATGGCGGCAACGGCACCGCACTTTCTTATCAGTGGAAAAAGAACGGCGTGGACGTTTCTGGTGCGACCAGCGCGACCTATGATATCGCCAGCGCTGCGCTGACAGATGCCGGCGACTACACCGTCGTTGTTACCGATATCGCTGGTTCGACGACCAGCGCGATCGCCACACTCACCGTGTCTGCAGGTGCCGTGCCTCCGTCGATCGTCACCGATCCCGTCGGCACCACGCTCCTGGTCGGCGGTTCGTACACCTTCAGTTTCGCGGCCAACGGCACCGCTCCGCTCACTTACCAATGGCAGAAGAGTTCCGACAATGGGGCGAACTACGCCGACATCACCGGCGCGACGGCGACCAGCTATGGAATTGCAAGTGCGACGCTCGCCGACGCCGGTTCCTACCGGGTCGTCGTGAGCAACGCTCAAGGCTCGGCCGCCAGCGCCGCCGCTGCTCTCGTCGTTAACGCCGGACCCGTCATCACCGTCCAACCCGTCGGTGCGGCGCTGAATCCCGGTGCAGCCCTGAGTCTTTCCGTTACGGCCACCGGTTCTCCCGCACCCTCCTATCAGTGGAAAAAGAACGGCGTGGCCATCGCGGGTGCGACCGCTGCAACTTACAACGTCGCCTCCGTTTCCGGTGCCGACACCGGTGGCTATACCGTGGTGGTCAGCAACTCAGTCGGCTCGGTCACCAGCTCGGCCGCCTCGGTGGCCATTCTCTCCGCCACGATGGCCCAGACCGCCGTCACCCCACCCACCGCCACAACCGGACTGAATCCTGACACGCGACTCACGATCACTTTCAACGAAGCCGTCACGGCCGGCGTCTCCGGCTTTCTGCGAATCTACGACGCGTCGAATGACAGCGTCGTTGACACGATCGATCTCGTCGCCGCCACCGCGTTGCGCGACACGCTCCGCGCGGGCGGTGCGCTGTCCACTCAACTGCTCCCCGTGCAGACGAAGCCCATCGGCGGTATCGCGAACAATTTCAACTACTACCCGGTCACCGTCTCAGGCAACACGGCCACGATTTATCCGCGCAACGGCGTCCTCGCCTACAACAAAACCTATTACGTCAAAATCGAGGCCGGTGTTTTTGTGAATGCATCCGGTGAAGCCTTTGCAGGAGTCGCGAACAACACCACCTGGACGTTCTCGACCAAAACCGCGGGGCCGGCCTCCGGCAGCGCGAGTCTCACCGTCGCCGCGGATGGTTCCGGCGATTTCAACACCTTGCAGGCCGCGTTGGATTTCATCCCTGCGGGCAACACCGTTCCCACCACCATCCGCGTGAAGCCGGGCACCTATTTCGAAGAGATCGGTTTTCAGTCGAAACACTTCGTCACGATCCTCGGCGACGACATCGACCAGACGGTCATCGCTTATCCGAACAACAATACCTTCAACAACGTTTCGGGCGTCTATCACCGCGCCACGCTCGTCGCCCAGTCGGTGCACGACTTCACTCTCGCCAATGTCACGATCACCAACACCACGCCACAAAACGGCACGCAAGCCGAGGCCATCGTGATCAATGGTTCCAGCGCGACGACCGGTCGAAATCTGGTCACGCATTGCAAATTTTACAGTTATCAGGACACCGTACAGTTCAACAAGCAGACCTATGTGAGCGACTCCGTCATCCAAGGCGACGTTGACTTCATGTGGGGCGACGGTCCGTCCTTCTTTGAAAACTGTGACATCCGCATTTTGCGTACCGGCGGTTATTTCACGCAGATACGCAACAACAGCAGCAATCACGGCTTTGTCTTCCACAACTGTCGCTTCATCGCCCCCGCTGGCATCACCGGAACCTTCTTCGGTCGCATCGATCCAGCCGGATTTCCGTTTAGCGAAGTCGCCGTGCTCGATTCAACGGTTGGCGACGCCACCAATAATTCCCTCCTCGCCACCGTCACCGGAGTAAACGGATCAAATTATCTGGGTGGGTGGTGGCTGCTGAACAACGTTTCAAATACCTCGACCGCGACGAACGTCCACAACTGGGCGAATTCGCTGCTCGATGGCAACGGCACGCTGCTGGTTAATCCAAATGCCGACACGTTCACGACGATGCCCGTGGATGCAGCCGTGCAAGCAAACTACCGCGATGTCACCTGGGTGCTCAACACGAACATTTCAGGCACGGTCAACGGTTCATGGACGCCCACGTTTACCCCGGTCATCACTTCGCAACCTACCTCCCAGAGCACGGCCCCCGGTGGTGCCGCGACGTTCTCCGTATCCGTCGCGGCCGTACCCGCCGCCACTTATCAGTGGCAGAAAGATGGCACCGCCATTGCAGGCGCGACTTCCGCGACTTACTCGATCGCCAGTGTGGGCGTCGCCGATCTCGGCACCTACACGGTGGTCGCGACGAATTCCGCTGGCACCGCCATCAGCACCGGCGCGACACTCGCCCTCAGCGGTCTTCCGACGTTCACGACCCAGCCCGTCAGCCAGACGGTCACCGTCGGCGCGAATGTTACTCTGACTGCTGCCGCCATTGGCGCGGCGCCGATTACTTATCAGTGGAAAAAAGACGGCGCCAATCTCGCCGGCGCCACAGCAGCCACGCTTGCATTGGCAAACGTGCAATTGAGCGACGCCGGCAGCTACACGGTTGTCGCCACGAATGGCAGTGGTTCCACCACGAGCGACGCTGCCACGGTTATCGTCAATCCCGCGGTGATCGCCCCGTCCATCACGACCCAACCCAACGCGGTTACCGTGACGGCAGGCAATAGTGCGAGCTTCACGGTGGTCGCTGCCGGTACCGCGCCACTCACCTACCAATGGAGCAAGGACGGAGTCGCCATCGCCGGCGCCACGGCCACGAGTTACTCGATCGCCGCCGCGCAAACTGCCGACGCTGGGAGCTACACCGTCGTCGTAACCAACGCCGCTGGTTTCGCCGCGAGCAACGCCGCCACCCTCACGGTAAACGCCGCCATCAATCCCGCGAAACTGCAGGACAAATTCAACGACGGCAGCCGCACCGATCTTTCGCCGACGACCTCGGCGGCGTGGTTCACGAGTGCGACTTCCAGCACGGTCTTCACCAACGGCACGGGCGGCGCGAACGGCACGCTCGCCCTCGACAACGGATCGAGTCGCACGATGGTCGGCTACTTCACCGCCGCGGGCGCTCCGCTTTCGGTCGGAGTGGGCGAATCCCTCACGCTCGATATCGCCTTTGTGATCGACGGCGCGGCGCTCGACAAGAGCGGCGGTCTCATCGTTGGCCTTCTGCGCAGCGACGCCAATCCGGCGGCGGTCACCGGCACCGGATTCACTGCGAACGGTTCACCCAACACCAATGGACGCGTCAGCGCCGACTTCGCCAGCAGCAATCCCACCAGCCACGTTTTCGGCAGTTACGTGGGTTACGCCGCGTGGACGAATCTCCTCGGCACCTCCAATCCCGTCAGCTTCCGCAAGCGCATCGTTACCGCATCGCCCGGCACGGACGGACTCGACAATGCCAGCGCCTCCTGGACGCAAATCAGCCCGACCGGCGGCACGGGCAGCGCACCTGTCACAGGCACGACTTTCCATGCGCTGATGAAACTCACGCGCGGCATCGATGGCAGCATGGTTCTTGTGTACAAACTCACGCAAGGCTCGAGCACGCTCGTTACCCACACGGTTACAGAAGCGGTAGCCACCACGACGTCATTTGACACTGTCAATGTTTACCTCGCCAGTGCCGCGCTCACGGGCGCTTCCGCGGCTCACCTCACACTCCAGCAGGTGGACGTCACACTCACGAGCGATTCGAGTGTGCAGGCGCCAGCCATCACCACGCAGCCCGCCAGCCAGACCGTCATCGCCGGCTCCGGCGCGACATTTAATGTCGCAGCGACAGGCACGCCAGCTCCCGCTTATCAGTGGCAAAAGGATACGGTGGATATTGCCGGCGCCACGTCCGCCACGCTCGCGCTGGCCAATGTGCAGGCCGCCAACGCGGGCAGCTATCGCGTGATCGTGACGAATACCGCGGGCTCCGTCATCAGTTCCGCAGCGACGCTGACCGTGCAAACGCCGCCAGTGATAACCACACCGCCTGCGAGCCAGTCGGTGTTAGCCGGAGCGGATGTCACCTTCGATGTCTCCGTCAGCGGCACAGCACCCTTTAGCTATCAGTGGAAACGAATTGGCACCGACCTCGCCGGTGCGACCTCGGCCACGCTAACGCTTACCGGAGTCACGCTCACCGACACCGGCGACTACACTGTCGTCGTCACCAACGTCGCCGGCTCGACGACAAGCGCAGCGGCCACCCTGACAGTGTCCGCCGCAGCACAGCCGCCGGTTATCGTAACCCAACCGGCATCTCAGACCATTGCGCTCGGCAGCAGCGCGAGCTTCACAGTCGCGGCCACGGGCACGGCTCCCCTCACCTATCAGTGGAGCAAGGACGGCGTCGCGCTGTCCGGAGCCACGTCCGCCACGCTCGATTTCGTCAGTGTCACCGCCGCCGATGCCGGCAGCTACACCGTCGCAGTCGGAAATGCCGCCGGCAACGTCACGAGCGACGCGGCGACGCTTACCGTCATTCTACCGCCCACGATCATCGCGCAACCGGTCGGCGCAACCGCCGATATTGGCAATACGGTTACTTTTACCGTCGGAGTGACTGGTACCGCTCCGTTTAGCTATCAGTGGAAGAAAAACGGCGCCATAATCAGCGGAGCCACCGCTTCGTCGCTCACGCTAACGGGAATCCAATCGACAGATACGGGTAGTTATACCGTCGTCGTAACCAACGGCGTTGGATTCGCAACCAGTAGTTCTGCGATACTCACAATCAACACGCCACCTTCGATCGTGACCCAGCCGGCCGCGCAAGTCGCCGTCGCCGGCAGCAATGTCACGTTCACCGTTGTCGCCACAGGCACCGCGCCGTTGACCTATCAATGGTCGAAAGACGGAAGCCCGGTCGCGGGTGCGACGTCCGCAACGCTTGCGTTGACCGGCGTACAAGCAGCCGATGCGGGCAGCTACACGGTTACCATCACGAACGCCTTCGGCACCGCAACGAGCGACACCGCGACGCTAACACTCACCGCCGCACTGGCAAACTCCGCCTACAATCTGACTGGTTTCGCGACGGCCGGGACCGGCACCACCGGTGGCGGCGTGATTCCCGAATCGGATCCGGCTTATCGGAAAGTTTATACTCCGCTCGATCTGGCCGCAGCCATCGTCGACTCCAACAAGACCGCCGGCGCCGTGAAGGTCATCGAGGTCATGAACGATCTGAATCTCGGCTGGAATGAGATCGGTTCTGCAGTGCAAACGCTCGCCAGCACCCCCTTCCGCGCTCATGCCGCGCCCAAGTTGCACCCGACACTGATCTCCTCCGGCGTCAGCGTGGTCGACATCAAGGCGAAGAGCGGTCTCACGATTTTCTCGGCCAACGGAGCGACGATCAAGCACGTCAACTTCAACATCAAGGGCACCTCGAACATCATCATCCGCAATCTGAAGTTCGACGAAATGTGGGAATGGGACGAGGCGACGAAGGGCGACTACGACTCCAACGATTGGGATTTCATCACACTCAGCAACGGCGGCGCCGTGACCAATGTCTGGGTCGATCACTGCACGTTCACCAAGGCATACGACGGCATCACCGATTTCAAGGCAGGCACGCAGTACGTCACCTTCTCCTGGTGCCGTTACGTCGGCGATGACGGCGCGACCAACCCGAATAGCCCGGTGCGCATCCAGATCGCGGCACTCGAGGCGAACAGGTCTTCCTATGCATTCTACAATTTCCTCCGGACCAATGGATTTTCCGTCGAGGACATCATCGCAATCCAGCAAGGCCACGACAAAGGACATCTGATGGGAGCGAACAGCCTCGATGCAGACAACGCCACGCTCACCGCAACATTCCACCATCAATGGTTCCAGAATCTCTGGGATCGCTGTGTGCCGCGCCTCCGCGGCGGAAATGTTCACGACTACAACATCTACGTGGACGACGTCGGTGTGCTCGCCGCCAAACGCCTGCGGGACACCCGCGCAGCCGCGCTCACGACGGCGCTGCGCAACACGCTTAACAACACCTACAGTTTCAATCCGCCGATCAACGGCAGTATCTCGACCGAGGGCGGCGCGTTGCTCCTCGAGAAATCAGTCTACAGCGACTGTCTCTGGCCTCTGCGCAACAACCAGACCGACGTCAACAACCCGGCCTATACCGGTAAGATCCTGGCGCTCGACTCGATCTATTCATTCCACAACACCGACGGCACCACGACGCTCGTGCGCGGCAACAGCACCGACGCCGGTAATCCGATGGGACCGTTCCAAGCCGCGGTAATTCCGTTCTCGTGGAATCTCACAGGCAACCAACTCCCCTACACTTACACGATGGATGATCCGGCCCAGTTGCCCAACATCCTGGCGATCGGCGCCGGTGCCGGCAAACTTACCTGGAGCAAAGACAATTGGCTGAAGACTTCGTACGTCGACGACGCAGTCGCGCCGAGTATCGTCACACCACCCGCGTCGCGGACCGTCAGTGCGGGAGTCAACGTCACGTTCACCGTAGTCGCCGGCGGTTCCGGCAACAGCTATCAGTGGCAGAAAGCCGGCGTCGCCATCGCCGGCGCCACTGGAGTTTCACTTACATTGAACAATGTACAGGCTGCCGATGCCGCTGACTACACGGTCGTCGTCACCAACACCGTCGGTTCTGTCACCAGCGATCCCGCAACTCTGATCGTGACGGCCGCCGCTCCAGTGATCGTCACCCAGCCCGCCGCGCAGAGCGCGAGCTTTGGTGGGAGCGCGAGCTTCACGGTGATCGCCACCGGCACTGCACCGCTCGGCTATCAATGGTCGAAGGACGGCAGCGTCATCGCTGGCGCCACGTCCGCGACGCTCTCGCTCTCGAATCTCTCGGCCGCCGATGCCGGCAGCTACGCCGTCGTCGTCAGCAACAGTGTCGACGCCGTGACCAGCACGACGGCCACGCTGACGGTCTTGATTCCGCCAAGCATCACTTCGCAACCAGCGTCACAAAGTGCCGCAGTGGGCGCGAGTGTCAGCTTCACGGTCGTGGCCAGTGGCACCGCGCCGCTCGCCTACCAATGGGCCAAGGACGGCGCGACAATTGTCGGCCAGACGTCCACCACGCTCACCCTAAATAATGTGCAGGCGACGGACACCGCGAGCTACACCGTCTCCGTCAGCAACACCGCCGGTTCTGTCACTAGTGCCGCGGCAACACTCACGGTCAGCACTGCTCCTGTCATCGTCACGCCACCGGTTTCACAATCGGTCGTGATTGGCGCCGATGTTACCTTCACCGTCGTCGCCAGCGGTTCGGGCAACAGCTATCAGTGGCAAAAAGACGGCTCGGCTATCGCGGGTGCGACGAGCGCCAGCCTCTCGCAGACGAACGTCCAGCTCGCCGCCGCCGGCAGCTACACCGTCACCGTCAGCAACACTTTCGGTTCGGTTCTCAGTTCCGCTGCGACGCTCACCGTGAGCGCACTCGGCGCGGGCGACCTCTATGTCGCGCCCGACGGCCTCGCCGCAAATCCCGGCACGCTCGCCAGCCCGACCACATTGGGCGCCGCGATCACGCTCGTGCCGCCCGGCAGCACGATTTGGGTACGCGGTGGCACCTACTTGTATTCCACCGGTGTGGCGATTGCCCTCGGCAACAACGGCACTGCGGCTTCCATCAAAAATATCAGCGCCTACCAGAACGAGGTTCCCGTGCTCGATTTCTCCGGCCAGGCGGTCGCTGACTCCAGTCGCGGTCTCACCGTCAACGGCAATTACTGGCACGTCAAAGGCCTCATCGTGCAGCACGCCGGTGACAACGGCATCTACATCGGGGGCAATAACAATGTCATTGAACGCTGCACCACGGCCTTCAACGCCGATAGCGGCCTCCAGCTCGGCCGCGCTTCCTCGAGTTTTGTGACAATCGCTCAGTGGCCGTCGAACAATCTGATCCTCAACTGCGACTCGCACGACAACAAGGATGTGACCAACGAGAACGCCGATGGCTTCGCCTGCAAACTCACCACCGGCGTGGGCAACGTTTTCCGCGGCTGCATCGCACATCACAACATCGACGATGGCTGGGATCTTTTCACCAAGGCCGATACCGGACCGATCGGCATCGTGACGCTCGACCAATGCATCGCCTACAACAACGGCGCGCTTTCCGACGGCAGCTCATCGGGTGCCGGCGACAAGAACGGCTTCAAGCTCGGCGGAACCGATATCGCGGTGAACCACATTGTCACCCGCTGCATCGCTTTCGGCAACGGCAAGAACGGCTTCACGTGGAACAGCAATCCCGGCGCGATCCGCATGATCAACAATCTCGCGTTCGACAACGTGCAGGGGAATTACAAGTTCGATCAGGCTGGCCCGCTCTTCTATAATAACATCTCCCACTGGACCACCGGCAACGGCATCAACGACCGCTACGGCGGCAGCAGCGGCATCGCCACCGGCCCGAGCAATGTCTTCTGGTACGCCAGCGGCACCCCGAAGAGCAAAAACGATCAGGGGATCATCCTGACGAACGCCAGCTTCGTTTCGCTGACCGCGCCCTCTGGCGGCTTCACGCGAAATGACGATGGCAGTATCGCACTCGGCAATTTCGGCCGGCCCATCAACGGCAGTCCGTTGGTCAACGCCGGTTCATTGCCCGATGCCTCCGTCGTCGCGGAATTGCCCTACGTCGCGGCCTCCTATTATGAAGGCGCACCCGACATCGGCGTGGTGGAAACTTATCTCAACGCCGCGCCTACGATCACGTCTCAACCCGCGAACCTCACGGTTACGATTGGTGCGGACGCGACCTTCAGCGTCGCAGCGAACGGCACCGCACCATTCAGCTTCCAGTGGTACAAAAACAACGTTCTCCTCGCAGGCGCCACTAATGCGACGCTCACATTGAGCAATGTGCAGCTCAGCGCCGCCGGCAGCTATTCCGTCGTGGTGAGCAACAGCCTCGGAAACGCGACAAGCGCTGCGGCCGCGCTAACGGTCAATCCGGCCATCGCGCCCAACATCACCTCCGAACCTGCCCCGCAAATTGTGCCAGAGGGAGCGAGTGCTTCTTTCACCGTCGTGGCGACCGGCTCGGCTCCGCTGACTTATCAATGGTTCAAGGACAGCAACGTCATCGCCGGAGCGACGACCCCGACCCTTATGCTGTCAGGCGTGCAACTGTCCGATGGCGGAGCTTACACCGTGACCGTCACCAATTCCGCCGGCTCCGACACCAGTGCCGCGGCGACGCTCACGATCAACACATCCGCCGTCGCTCCTGTTATCACGACTCAACCGGTCTCCGTCTCGGTGGTAGAGGGCAACGTGGCGAGCTTCACCGTCACCGCCACCGGCACCGCGCCGCTCAGTTATCAATGGTCGAAGAACGGCAGCGCCCTCAGGGGCGCCACGTCCGCCACGCTCATGTTCGCGAGCGCCCAATCCGGCGACGCCGGCAGCTACACCGTCACAGTGAGCAACGCGGCTGACGCGGTCACCAGCAACGCCGCGCTTCTCTCCGTCACTCCTGCGACTGGCGCGACTTATGTGAATGATGTCTTCAATGACGGCAGTCGCACCGATCTGAATCCGCCGTCCTCGGCCGCCTGGTTCAGCAGCTCCACCGGCAACACGGTGTTGAGCAACGGAACGCTCGCGCTCGACAACAGCTCGAGCCGCACTCTCGTTGGATATTTCACGGTGGCCGGTTCGCCGGTTTCCCTCGGGGCGGGCGATACGGTCACGCTCGATTTGATTTTCAACATCGACGGTGCCGCTCTCGTCAAATCCAACGGCTTGCTTGTCGGTCTCCTCCAATCGGTCGCGAATCCCTCCGCAGTCAGTGGCACCGGCTTCACCGCTCCTGGCGCACGCGTCACCGGCGATTTCGCCAGCAGTAATCCCACAAGTCACGTCTTCGGCAATTACACCGGTTACGCCGCGTGGACCAATCTCGCAGGCGGTGCGAGCCCGGTCACCTGGCGCAAGCGCATCGCCACGGCTTCGCCCGGCACCGACGGTCTCGACAACGCCAGTGCCTCGTGGACCCAGATCGGCAGCGCCAGCGGCACGGGCACCGCGCCGGCCACCGGCACGGACTTCCATGCGATCCTCACGCTCACCCGCACCAGCACCGGCGGAATGAATCTCAACTACGTGCTCAGCCAGGGTGGCAGTGCTCTCGTGAATTATTCCGCGAGCGAAACCGTCGCCAGCTACACCACATTCGACACGATCAATGTGTATATGGCCAGCGCTACGCTCAATGGCGGCGCGGCCGCGCATCTCACATTGAAGCAAGCGAACGTCTCACTCGTCCCCGCGGCTCCGTTGATCGTCGCACCGGTCATCACCACTCAACCAGTGAGTCAGCTGGTTGTCGCCGGTAATAACGTGAACTTCATGGTCGCCGCCACGGGCACCTCACCGCTCAGCTACCAGTGGAGCAAGGACGGCACAGTCCTCACCGGTGCCACCTCGGCCACGCTCGCGCTCAGCTCGATCACGACCTCCGCCGCTGGCAATTACACTGTCACCGTCAGCAATCCGGCCAGCTCCGTCGTCAGCAACACGGCCGCGCTCACCGTCAACAAAGCCGCTGCCTCAATCGCACTCGGCAATTTGAGCCAGACTTACGACGGCACGTCGAAGAGCGTCAGCGCCACCACCACGCCAACAGGATTGACCGTGGTATTCACTTACAACGGCAGCCAGACTGCACCGACCGCCGCCGGTAACTACGATGTGAGCGCCACGATCGACGATGCCAACTATGTCGGTACGACGACGGCCACGTTGAATATCACCAAGGCGACCGCAGCGATCACGCTCGGTAATCTGAATCAAACCTACAACGGTGCCGCGAAGTCAGCCACCGTCACGTCGACGCCGGGCGGACTGGTGATCGCATTGACGTATGATGGTAACGCAACATCGCCGACGAACGCGGGCGCCTACGCGGTCGCCGCCACGGTCAACGACGCCAACTACGTCGGCACTCAAACAGGAACGCTCACCATTACCCAAGCATTGGCGTCCCTCACACTCGGTGACCTCGTACAGAGTTACGACGGCACGCCGAAGAGTGTGATCATCGCAACCACTCCCTCGGGCCTGGCTGTTACGGTGACCTACAACGGTAGCGCCACGCCGCCGACTTATCCCGGCACGTACGCGGTCGTCGCGACAGTCAACGACGCCAACTACCACGCCATCGCGCCCGCCACCGGCATGCTGACGATCACGTCCACCGCCCTCGTGCGTCACGCTCCCACCATCAGCGGTGTGGTCGAAGGCTCCGTGCAGGTAACGTCGGGTGAGAATCTGACGCTCAGCGGCAGCGCCATGATTTCCGGTGACCTGTTGGTGCCCGGCACGCCGTCCGTTCAGGTTAACGGCAACGCTTTGTACGCCGGCACTCTCGACGGCCCGGGCAGCGCGTCTCCCGCGAACTACAGCGTCAAGTTGAGTGGCAACGCACTTCTGCGTTACCTCGTGCGCCGGACGGATCCACTCGCGTTGCCCACAGTCACGACACCTCCGATACCCACTGGCACCCGCAGTGTTACGCTGACGAATGCGAGCCAGAGCGCCGGTGATTTCACCACGCTGCGCAATCTCACGCTCAGCGGTACTGCCGGATTCGTCACGGTACCCGCGGGCACGTACGGAAATTTCGTCGCCAATGGCACCAGCGGTTTCGTTCTCGGTGTGGCGGGCGCCACTGAGCCGGCGATCTACAATCTGCAAAACCTCTCAATCAATCCGCTGCTCGGCGCTGCTCAGCTGAAGATCGTCGGACCTGTAATCATCACGGTGGCAAACGGTGTCAGTATCTTCGGTGCGACTGGTTCCGTCGAACATCCCGAATGGCTCGTCCTGCGGGTTTCCTCCGGCGGACTCACCCTTACCGGCAAGATCACATTCAACGGAAACGTGCTCACCCCAAATGGCACCGTCACGCTGAATAAGAACAGCACGATCAACGGCTCCGTGATCGCAGATCGTCTATCGATCAACGACAACGGCCTCTTGAATGACCCGGAGCAATAAAGATCCCGGGAGCATTTGATCAACACGCCCTGCCGGCGAACCCAATCTTCCGTCTTCGCGTAGCAGCCGTCGTCAGGCGGCTGGCCAGTGGTGTTACCACCGCTGCTACAACCAAACCGGAGCAAACATTAACTTACCCAAATAAAATCATGAAAATCACCACCAAGCTAACTCTACTACTCACCGCCACTCTCGGATTGTCCGTCGCGTCCGCCAGGGCCGACACATTCGACTTCTCCTATCAGTTCGGCGACGGCCTGCTCGTCACCGGTTCGCTCGATGGAACGACAAACGGAATCTTCGTCGAGAATGTCTCTAACGTTTCCGTATTCTTTAACGGCACCCCACTTCCCGGCAGTAGCATCGTGACGGGCAGCTATGACGGATCGTCCTTTGTGGATGGTCCGGCCATCGTCTCCTTTGATGCGCTCAATAATAATTTCCTGTTTCGCAGCAGCGATTTCGACGCGGGATTTTATCTGGTGAATGCGGCGGCTTTTCTATCGGACACCGCCACGGCGTACGCTTTCACTGATGATCTCTTCCTAGTTTCATCAGAAGACACCAACGCACGCATCGGCTGGTCACTCAAGGCCTCAACGGTCCCCGACGGCGGCACAACTTTCCTCCTGCTCAGCCTGACGATGATCATCCTCGCCAGGATGCATTTCACGATCGGAACCCCGGCGCCTCAGCGCATTCGAGCGACGGCGCTCTGATCTCCCCCCGGCCATTTGTAACGTATTACGTTACAAATGGCCGTTGATCACGATTTCGTCAGACGGAGGCTCACGATTTCGTACGGACGGAACGGCACGCGATTTCCCGACCGCGCGGCCGCGGCGATTTTGCCATCGAGGCCGCAAGGACAGGCGCTCCAACCGGGGGCGAGTTGCAATGTCGCGCGACCGCGCTGGCCGGCGACTTCGTGCAGGCGCAACAGCCAACTGCTGTCATCGAGTGGCTGCGCCCACGCAGGAATAAGGGTCGGTGCATCCGTCACTCCGACCAGGCCAGCGGAGCATGGCTTGCCGCGATATACCATTGGCGTGGTGAAAAGTGTATCCGCGAGCGCGGCGGGCTGTCGTTCGATAGGGGCAGCGAGATCGTAGGCACCGATCGCGAGCCGGATAACGTGGCGCCCTTGATCGGTGAAAGGTGAAGCTGGGTGATGCCGGCTGAGCCCAGCAGGCGCAGCGTAACGATGATCATCGCAACCGGTGAAGCGCGGACTGCGGACGAGCGAAACGGTGAGTTCGCCGTCGCGAGCGAGAAACCCATATTTATTTTCGGTAACGATCGCCAAACCCTCGCGTTCGCCATCGTTGGCCACCGCGGCCCAGCGACTGCCGGGCACTTCCCATTGGGCTTCGGTTGTTCCCGTTCCTGGTTGCTGCCCGCGCAACGCGCTGCCGAATGGTGCACCAAAGCGGGCGTTGGCACCGCGGTACGCCGTGGGAAAATGTAATTTCAGCAGCGTGTGTTGCTCGTGCCAGTCGAGTTCTGCCTCGATCCGCAACACCGCTTCACCGGGCTGCAAAATATAACGCAACGTCAGTGTGCTCGCTTTTCCGATCTTCCTCCGGACGGCGATAATCGCGTGATCTGGCTCGTTGGATTCAACGCGAATATTGGCCCGGCCCGTAACCGGTTGCCCGAGAGCGAGCGAGTGTTGGTCGATATCCCACGACTCATAATTCGCAGGCACATCAGGATAAAGCACGGCTTGCGCCGCGGGCCCGGTTAACGCGATTTCCCGGCCATCCACACGGAGACGCCGCAGCCAGCCATCGTTGCCCAGTTCCGCGCGAACCCGATCGCTCGCGAGCACCCGGCCTTGCGCATGGACTGGTCCCGGCGCGGGGGAAGATGGCTGCAGCGGTACGCCGGCCAGCGGGGGCAGCTCGACCCAGATGGATTTTCCGCCAGGTGATTTCAGCCAGCCGCGCCAGGTTTGTGGCAGCGGATTAAATGCGTGCCATGCACCAGCCGTCTTATCCAATGCGGTTTGTGCATTCGCTATTTCTTCGCAGGCGAGCCGCGTGAGTTCGGGCACGGTTTCCGCGTACACCTCCGCCACGGAACTTCCGGGAAGATTGTCGTGAAATTGCGCGAACACCAGCCGGCGCCAGGTCTCGGTCAGGTCCGGCGCGCGCCCCGTCGCGACGGCCACGGCCTCGCGGACTTGCAGGGCTCGCTCCAATTCGCGGTAAGCCGCCTTTAAGTTCCCATGCGTCGTGTAGGTGCCGCGGTGGTATTCGAGGTAACATTCGCCTTGGTAAACCGGGAGCTGGCGATGCTTCTCCGCAAGTCTTTCGAAAAACGCTTCGGGTTGGTCCCACGCAATCGCAGGCGTATCCGATAGTGCATTGAGTCGGCGCGCTCGCTCGCACATTTCCTCAGTGGCCCCGCCGCCACCATCCCCGTATCCGGTGGGATGAAGAAACTCCGGATGCACTCCGGCTTGCGCATGACCGTTGGCGGCCGCATGAAGGCGTGGCAGGTCCAATACATTGTTGTAGCCGGCGTCCTGGGTCACATGGGCAACCACTTCGCTTCCGTCGGTGCCACGCCACACAAAACTGCTGTGCGGAAAACGGTTGATGGCGCTCCACGTGAGCTTGGTGGTGAAGAACCATTCGACGCCGGCGAGCCGCATTAGTTGCGGAAGACATCCGCTGTAACCAAAAACATCCGGCAGCCACAACAGTCGCGCCCGCTGACCGCTCAACCGCTGAAATTCATTTTGCCCGAGTAGAAAACTGCGGGCGAGCGCTTCGCCACAGGGCAGCAACGTATCGCTTTCCACTTCGAGTGCGCCAGTCGCCTCCCAGCGGCCGGCCTTGATATGACGACCGACAGCGCGGGCCAGTGCAGGAGCACGGCGCTCGACCGCACGGTAGCTCGCCGGTTGACTGTACGCGAAACGGAATTCCGGATAGAGCGCCATGAGCCGGTCCATCGTGGCAAACGTGTGCACCGCCTTCGCCTCGCCCATGCGTTCAGGCCACAGCCAAACGAGATCGATATGGGCGTGTCCGGTGAGCACCGCCTTCACGATCGAACGTGGTTCGCGAAATTCCTGGAAAATCCGCCCCAAAGCGCGACGGAGCGCGCCGAGGCCAGCGGTGTCGTACGCGTCGAGCGCGCTGGACAACCGGTGAAGCAGCACGCGATACGCTGGCGTCGCTTGGTCGACGGAAATTTGCAGGCCTGCCCGGGTAAGTTCGCGCGACGGCACAAATTGCTGGCGGCCGCGCAGGTGCATCATCAAATCAAACAGACACTGAAGATCGTGGTGCGTGGTCCATGCTTCATCGTTACGGCGGACCAAAAACGCGCCGTCGAAAACACTCCCCCGCGCCGAGAGCCCCGTGGCATCCGGATGCCAGATCGCGGATTGGCAGCAATAAGCCTCGACCCACACTTCACGCACACCCGATGGGAGCGCCACGCGTCGATGACCGACATCGAATCCATAATAAGGCGTGTCATTGACGTACAACGTCGCCTCCCCCTGATCGCGCCACTCGAGATAACGGCCGCCGGCAGTCGCCGGTAGACGCACCCGATACCAACGCTGGTCATAGAGCCGGCCCCATGCCGTGCCTGGCGCGACCGGCCGCAACGCGGCGTGACGGACCGTTACCAGAGACAAATGCTCTTCCGTGGGCACGGCGGCTTCGACTGGCAACAGGGTGCGGTCGTGCCACACCGTCTCCTGAAGCCGGCGCAGGGCCGACTCCACGCGGTTGGGTACGAGCTGAAGAAAAAGGTTGGGCTTTAAACTCGGCATGGAAGAGAGACGGGGCGGCGATCACCGCCGGTTAGACTGCGGACCCGGATAGAGCGACAAAGGGTCGACGCGTGCAATCAAAGGGGGAAGTTATGCAACGAGGCGCACAAAATACCCGACACGCCTGAGCTTGGCAGAATGCAAGCGAATGTTCACGCTCCATGACAATGAAAGCCGTTACCCTCGGCGATGTCGCCCGCCTGGCGGAAGTGCACAAAGCCACGGCCGCCCGTGCGCTCAACCATGATCCACGCATCACCGCCGCCACCCGGCAAAAAGTCGAAGAGGCGGCGAAGGCGCTGGGTTATCGCGTCAATCACCTGCTCGCCGCCTGGATGAGCACGCGCCGTAAAAAAGTGCCGGTGGCGAACGCGGTGATCGCCTACGTGACCGGCAATCCTACGCGTTATGGGTGGCGTCCGCCGGCATCGGATCTGCCTGATTTTCATCCCGGCGCATCGGCGCGAGCTCACGCGGCGGGATTTACGGTTGAAGATTTCTGGTTGCGCGAAAAAGGCATGACGCCCGAGCGTTTCACGGGAATTCTACGCGCGCGAAATATCCAGGGCGTGCTCATCGGCCGGATGCCCGGCCCTTTTACGACGCTACTCGAATACGACTGGAGCAATTTTTCCGTGGTTGCCCTCGGAATATCGCTGGCCGCTCCGATTTTTCACCGCGTGCGAGAAAATCACTTTTATACAGGAAGCCTCGCGGCCTCGCAGTGTTTTCAGCGTGGCTTCCGTCGAATTGGCCTGGCTTTCGACCGGGCGGATGATTTTGGGCGCATGAATGATATGTGGGTTGGAGGGTTTTTGAGTGAGCAGGTGAAATGGCCCAAGAACATCTACCGTCTGCCACCGCTACTCAGCCACGCGCCCGACCGCGCTGAATTCATGACGTGGTTCAAACGGCACCGGCCCGACGTAGTCATCGCCAGTCAGGCGAATCCGCTGGGTGACTGGCTGGCCGCGGCTAAAATTCGCGTGCCGGAAGACGTCGGTCTCGTGGACCTGCGCTGCTACGATCCTCAAGCAGGCAACACTGGAGTGCATTACGATTTTTCCCAGACGGGAGCGGTCGGTGTCGAAACGCTGATTGGATTGATGCACCGACAGGAGCGCGGCGTGCCGCCGCATCCGCAGGAAATCCTGATTCAAGGCGCCTGGATCGAGGGAAAAACGCTCGGGCCACCGCCAGTGCGGCGACGTTAGAGCAGCCTTGCATCCCGAGACCACCGATCAGGCAGATTTTTTAACCACTAATAGTTTCGCCAAAACAAAGCGGCGAAACTTACGAAGTCGCCTTCGACTAATCGTCTCCTGTGAAGGTTCGGAGGAGTCCGCTAATTGCGGACTGATATTTTTTCACGCCAAGAGCAGAAAGTCCGAGTCTCTATACTCTGTTCCCTCCGTTACCTCCTGTGAAATCAAAATTGATTTCTGCTTCTGTGTATTCCGCGTTTCCCGTGGTTAACTCGTTTTAGATTCCTGTCTGCGATTGCTTGGGCTTACGCAGGAAATGCCAGGCGAGGAAACCCGCGGCGAGGGGATGGAGGCAGGCTCCGACGAAGAACGGCGTGTCGTAACCGAAGCGGTCGATGATGAAGCCCACTACGGCGTTAAATAATATCGAGGTCCCACCGCCGAGTGCGCTCATAAAGCCAATCGCCGAGGCGAGCGCCTGGCGCGGCACCAGCGCGCCCATGAAGACCGAGCTCATGTTTAACCACGTGGCGCACATGATCCACGTGAGTGTGATCAGCACGATCGCCATCGATTCGGAATGCACGAATGGCAGCAGGAACGCCGCCGGGGCCAGGGCCGTGGCACAGAGAATCAGGACGAGCCGCGCTTTTGGAGCCGCCCAACCCCGGCCGATCAGCCGATCGGAAAACGCACTCAAGCCCAGTGCCACCATGATGTACACGAGCGGCGGAATCCACGTCAGCTGCCCCACCCGCGCAAGGCTCATACCCACGCGCTCCTGCAGGAAAGCCGTCTGCCAATATTGGAAGAAAAACCAGAAAGGATCCGAGATCACCCGCGCAAGAATCAGCGCACGTACCGGTGGCAGCGCGAGCAACAGACGCAGCCGCGCGAGAAGGCTCAACTCATCGGCTGTCGCCGCAGTTGCGCCCGGTTCCGGCGGCGGTGGCGCCCCCGCGATGCGATTCGCGTGCCACCAGAGTGCAGCGACGCCAAAACCCGCGAGCCCCGGCAGCAAAAAAGCCCAGCGCCAACCAAGTGCGAGCGTGATGCCAGCCACGAAAGGCGGACACAAAATATACGCGGTTTGCTGGACAGTATTGGCCAGCGAATACGCCAGCGCCCGGCGCTCAGAAGCGAACCATGTGAAAATCGCCACGGTAATCGCGGGCACCACACCCGCCTCGGCCACGCCGAGTACAAAACGTGCAACCGCGAATTGCGTGACGCCTTGGCCAGTGCCGGCAATCACACTGGCCGCCGACATTCCAATCACGCAAAGCGCGAGAGTGACTTTCACCCCGACACGATCGATCCAACCACCCACAAATAAATACATGATCGTGTAAGGCACCATGAACGACGTCACCAGCAGCGAGTAGCCACTGTTGGACAGACCGATCTCTTTACCGAGTGTCGTCTTGAGAATGCCGAGCACCGCCCGATCGCCCGCAAACAAGGCGAACACCAGTCCCAGCACAGCAAGAATCCACCACGCGATGCGGGGCGTTGGAGGGCGGGGATTCATGGAATGCACATTTTACCAGCGAGGAAAAAAGAAAAACCGGCGATGCAAGATCGCCGGCGGCGGGGAAGCCGTCAACGCGTCTCCGGACGAACCTCAGAGACGCGTGACGAACCCCGTTAGAACCGAACTCCCAATTCAGCGATGAAGCGTCGCTCCTGACCGCGCTCGCGCACGGTTTGGATTTCATCTTCATCGGTCAGATTTTTCACCGTGAGCTTGGCGGACCAGTTGCGACCGGCGGTTTTCCAATCGTAACCAACAACGGCGTCGAAGACCGTCTGCTCAGGCAGGAAGAGCCAGGGATTGTTGGAAATCTCCGCCTTCTTTCCCGTATAATTGAAACCGCCCGCGATCCAGAGACCCTTCACCGTGTCATTCTTAAAGCTATACCGTGTCCAAAGATTGGCGCGATCTCGCGCGGTGTATTGTGGCGCGGAGCCGAGGAGATATTGCACGTCAGGCGAAGAAATGGCGGTGTATTTCGTGGGGGCGGAGCTCGCGCTGAAATAAATCTGCCAGTTGTTAGCGGGCGTGTAGGTGAGTTCGAGTTCGACGCCTTCGCTTTCCACGACGTTACCTGCCTGCACCTGAGTCGTCAGCGTGAGGCCGGTGGGTCCGACTTCAACGTAGCTGAAGATGTAGTTCTTCTGTTTATTGAGAAAGTACGCCAGATTGCCGGAGAGACGTCCGCCAAAGAAGTCGGCTTTGATGCCGGCCTCGTAGCCGGTACCAAGGAAGGGCTCAGCCAGACGGTCGGCGATGCCACGGGTCGAGAGCAGCGAGTTGGCCGCGGTGAACGATTCGCTGTAGCTCCCGTAGAGCATCAGGTCGCGACGAAGTTTGTAGCCAACGCCGAATTGAGGAGTGGTACGCGTGGTCTCGAAGTGTGGACTTGCGGTATTGCTGAGACGATTGACGGTATTGGCCTTGGCCTTGGACCAGCGCAATCCACCGACAAGAATGAGCCGCTCGTCGAAGAAGGAGAACTGGTTGGCGGAGTAAGCGCCGAGATTCTCGAATTCGCCGAAGGTATTATTATTAACGGGCCACGACGCCACGGCGGAATCGGTATCGTTCCAGGTACTTCGATCGAAAATATTCCACGCCGGCGCCCACAACGCCTGGGGAAGCTGGGATTGATAAATCTGCGTGAGGCCGCTGTTGCGCTGGAAGCCGACGAGCGGTTTCCAGATAACGCTACCCCATTGAATCTTGCCCGCGGTCTCGGCCTGGAAGGTACGGCGCTGAGTGTAGTTCGCTTCATAACGCATGCGGCGCAAAACCTGCGAGCCGGTGGCGAGCGTGGAAAGATCGTCGGGCAGATGCTCGTTCAGGTAAATGCTGGCAGCCTGGAAACCGGTGGGCACGCTCGCCATGAAGCTGGCAGGAAGAGTGACGGTGATGTCGCCGCGACCAGTCTGCTTCATCTTCTGCTGGCTCTTGTCCCAGTCGAAAATGATGCGCGTGCTCCAATTCTCGTTGTGCCGGATTTCGTAATCGGCGGTCAGGGTTTCGACATCGGTGTTTTTGAAATCGTAAATGCTGGTACCATTGTAGCGGCGGTCATCGATCGCATAGTGGCCAAAGTACGTGAAGCCCGGCATCGCGATGACGGCGCTCTGGCGCATGAGAGCCTGTGGCGTCTCATTGCGGCGATACCACGTGTAATCGAGATTGAGCGTGGAGTTGTCGGTCACCTTGACCGTGACGTTCGGGTTGATGACGAGGAGATCGCCGCTCACTTTATCGACGTAGCGATCGAGATTTTCCCACGCGGTGTTGAAGCGCATGAAGACACGGTCGCTGATCACCGGCTGGTTTACGTCAACCTGGGTGCGTGCATAATCATAACTGCCGGCCTGAACGGAAACGGAGCCGAAAGGTTTTTCTTCCGCGCGCTTTGTGATGTAGTTCACCACGCCGCCGGGTGCGATCTGGCCATAGAAAAGCGAGGCTGGACCCTTCACTACTTCAACACGCTTGATGACCGAGCCATCAACGTAGAGCGGGCTATAGAGACCGTTTCGCTGCGGCACCGATTGGAAGCCACGCACCATCGTGAAGGCGTTACCGCTGGAAAAACCCTCGGAACCGCTGGACACCGATGGTGCGAACTTCAACACGTCGGTAAGATCGCGCGTCCCGATATCAGCGAGGAACTGTTCGGTGAATGCGCTCACCGCGAACGGCAGGTCCTTGATCGGCGTGTCGATGCGCGTGGCAGAGACGGAATTTCCCGCTTGGTAACCTTTATCCTGGGCGGCTGAGACGGTGAACGTGCTCAGCTTGACGACTGGCTCGGTCGGGGCGGCTTCCGGAGTGGCGGTCTGGGCAAAAGCTGACACCGCGCTACTCGCGGCCAGCAGAAATGGCAGAAGATGCCGGGAATGGTTCATGGAACTTCAGGGGTTGGTGTTAACGAAACAAAAAAGGAAAGCGGACAAATGCATGCGGAGTAACGGGCAGGCTGAAGCGGATGAGGTAGCAGAATAGGGGAAAGCGAGAGCGGAGGCAGAAGCTCAGAATGCCCATGCATGAGCAATCGCGCCGGCGTGCGTCACGTCGCACAGATGGATTCAGCTATCGAAAATACGCACAACTGATGCGCTTGAGGTTCGCAAATCAGTGCGACCAATCCGGGCCGTTGAGGGCAGCAGTCTTCGCCGAGGCTACGACTCCCAAGACGGCCTTTTCCATTCCTATGCCTATCGCACATTTTCCGTATTTGTGTGTTCCGTGCAATCCGTGGCTAATTCCTTTCGGACTCCAGCCTGCGATGAGCAGGCTCCCCGGAACCAATTTACGTCGACGATCAGTCGACACACACTCCCAAGGATTTATCCCTTGATAAATCCATTAGCGGTAAAACCTCTGTAGTTCAGGTTCGAGGATCCTGTGGCCGGCAATCTTGATCATTCGTCCCCTACCTTCCCATCACGAACTTTTCCACGAATGGATTGCTGAACTTTCCCAGCGGATCGAACTTCTTCACCAAGGCGCGAAAATCGGCCCAGCGTGGATAGACCACTTCCAGTTGACGGGGCGACATCGCGAAAAGTTTTCCGAGATGGGGCCGTGCGCCGAACGGAGCCAGTGTCTGTTCCAGCGTCGGAAGAAATGCATGCACTCCTTCCCAGTCTTTCAGCCAGTTAAAATGAATGCCGACGGCATCCTCGCCATAAGCGGAGCTCAGCCAGAATTCATCGCGACGGATGGTCCGGATTTCTGAAAGTCCCAGGATCGGCGCGAGTCCCGCCTTCAATCTGGCAATGGCCTGGATCGCCGCGATGGCGTGCCGGCGCGGGACGAAATATTCGCTTTGCAGTTCGTTGCCGGTGCGCAACGCATCGTGAAATGCATAGTGGGGCAACCGCTCATGCCAGATGCCAGGCTGGCCAAAAGGCGTGAGCACACGATCTGGCGGAAGTTCGCCTGACGGCCGTGCAGAGGCGAGCGCGGCACCGAATAGATTTTCCGGCACCGCGACGGGCGTCAAGCTGGGTACACGTTGCTTCACCCACACGGTGTCGACGAAGTCATGCTGCCAGGTCAGAAAAAAACTCACGCTGTAACCCGCCGAGGTGATTTCATCGAAGTGCGCATAGACCTCGTGGAAGAGAAGTTTTTCGTAGTTGTCCTGCTGCATCAGAAACGTCGGTTGCAAATCGAGTGTCACTTTGGTCACGACGCCCAAGGCACCGACTGCCACGACCGCTCCGTGAAAAATCTCCACGTCGTGATCGCGTGATAGTTCAATCACGTCGCCCGTGGCCGTAACCATTTCCAGACGAGAGACCGCGGTGGCCAGATTGCCGAGTTTGTTGCCCGATCCGTGCGTCGCGGTCATGCACGCGCCGACGACCGAAATGTGCTTGAGCGAAGCAAGATTGGGCAGGGCAAATCCGGCGTCGTGAAGTTGGGGACAAAGCGTTTCGTAGGTAACGCCCGCATCGACCGTCGCGGTTCGTGCTTCGCGATCGATCACCGCGGCGTGGTCCATGTTGCCGAGCCAGAGCAGATCGCCGCTGGTGTCGGCGATGCCGTTGAAGCAGTGCCGCGAGCCAATGACGCGAACCTTACTGGCGTTGCGAACGATCTCCTGCACCTCCGCGAGCGTCTGAGGCCGGTGATGGCGCTCCGCATCGAAGCGAACGCTCCCCGCCCAGTTGGAGTTGTGCCAGTCGCTCATGTGGGTGATGACATCGAGCAGACCGGTACCAAGCAGGGCCCGCTAAACACACGAATGACGCGAAATAATGAAAGGGATTTTTTCAGCATGACCCGCGCAAAGGAAAAACAACCACGGATCCCACGAATCGACACGGATAAAACAAATGTAGGAGCGGCTTTACGCCGCGATTCTGAAGCGCGCTGCTTCATCGCGGCATAAAGCCGCTCCTACAGACAGAACGCTCGTCACTCGAGCGTCGCGGCGAGCGTGATCTTGGCATTTAGCAGCCGTGAGATCGGACAGCCAGCTTTCGCCTTTCCTGCGAGCTCTTCAAATTTCGCGGCATCGATGCCCGGGATCTTGGCCTTCAACACCAAGTGCGAAGTCGTGACGGTCCATCCTGCGGGCGGAACGTTGTCGAGACTGACCTCCGCAGTCACGTCGATCCGCTCAGGGGTGAACCCGGCCTCCCCCAGCGTGGCAGAGAGGGCCATGGCGAAGCAGCCCGAATGCGCTGCCGCGATGAGTTCCTCGGGATTCGTGCCGGCACCCGACTCGAAGCGGGATCCGAAGGAGTATTCCGTATTCTTGAGCGCGCCACCGGGAGCAGTGATCGAACCTTTGCCAGTTTTGAGTGAACCTTGCCAGACAGCGGATGCAGAGCGTTTCATGGAAGTGTGAGTTGATAGTTGTGGATACGGCACCGTAATGGCGCCAGCCGACCGCACCCTAGTCCGATTCGCGTCCTGCGCAACCCGAAGCGCGACGTCGACCGGAATTATTCCAGTCGACGCGCGGAACTATTCTCTAGTACAGGACAATCCTAACCGGATCTTTTCCTTCGCGTGGAAATTCCAGCCATCTCACGGCGTGAAATAATACATATGCGAGTCGTCACTTCCTGCGAGCACGCCCGAACCGTCACCGGAGATCATGATCGGCCAGCTCATGTTGCCCGTCGGATATTGCCAGCGCAGTGTTCCCGTTGCGGTGTTGAGTAAATAGAAGGCTCCGGGCGTGCCGTCGGGATGACCGTCCGCCACTGCCAGCAACCCTTTTGAAATATTCAGCCACGCGCAATTGGGATTGTGGGCGGTGTGGTATTGCCAGAGCAGCGTCGCCTGCGAACCGCTGCGCCCGACGTAATAGACTGTTCCCTGGGTGGAATTGGCGTTCACGACACCGACGAACGAACTTCCGTCGTCCGCCACCGCGACGCTGTAAACACTGCCACTCACGCCCGTCTGATACGTGATCGTGGGCTGGCCCGAGGAAATGAACTGGGCCGTGTCGAACAGATAAAAACTTCCTGCCGGCCCACCGGCCACGAAGGTCTGACCATTGGGCGTGAGCCGCACCATATGGCTGGAACTGCTGGGCAATTTCCACTGGTTGAGCACGGTGAACTGCTGATTGGTGGTCTGTAGCAATAAAATATTTCCCGCGTAGTCCGCGCATACCACTGTGCTGCCGTCCGCGGACAATGCGGCGGTCACAAAATAATTGGAACCGGTACTGACCGATGGCGCCGGGAACTCCGCCACTTTTTGGTACGATCCGGTACCCCGCTGAAAAAGCACCAGTGATTCCGCGGCGGAGATCAGCCACGTGCCGTCACCCGACAACGCCACTTGATTCACGCGCTGCTTGGTCCGGTAATCGAGCAGCGTTTGTCCGGTGCCGGCGTCAAACGCGCGCACGAATCCGGCGTAGGGATTCTGGGAATACCACCCCCCCGAGGCGGCGTACGCGCCGCTGGCCGAAATATCGACCCAGTACACCCCTTGCCAGCCAGTGAATTCGTCCTTCCATAATTGATTTCCGGCGCGGTCATAACAATACGTGCCGAATGTACCGGTTTGGCTTGGGCCGGTGGCGGGAGTATTCGCCGCCTCGGTCGCCGACGCGCTGCCGGCTCCGTAAGAATGAAAAAAGGTGCCGCCGACATTGCGACTGCCGTCTGCCGACGTCGCCACCGAATTGATGTAATAAGAGGACTGACCGGGTACCGTCTGCCAGACCAAAGGTGTAGTCGACGTTGTCTCCGGCTTGGTCACCACCGGGGTTGAACCGGACTTGCATCCAGTCAGCCCGATCACAATTCCAACTATCAGCAGCAGAACATTTTTATTTTTCATCACGTGATTCGTTACCACAAACGTTGAGTTGTTGAGTTATTTGGCCCGCGCACAAAATGTGATGAATTTCGCGCGAAATGTCAGCCCGGAACAACCCCTAGTTGGGAGGTTAATCCGCGATTCGTGAACTCAGTCCTACTCGGGGATGTAGCCCTGCGCAGGAGCGCAGGGTCCCGCGCCTCCCGGCGCGGGCGACACGATCTTTAGCTCCGCAGTTTTGTGCGCCGCTCAGAACTCGTAGGGCTCTCGCTTGTCGGCACGCCGTCTTTCATTTCACCCCGAGGCATGGCTGCAAGGGCCAGCCCCACATCAGGCATCAATGGCAACCCGGAACAAAACCAATCCGATTTTTTAACCACTAAGCCCACTAAGATTTCACTAAGGTCCGGAGTATTAAAAATTAGTGAGGCATTAGTATGGATTAGTGGTAAACCCATCCGGGATTTCTTGGGTTTCCTCTCTTTGTGCCTTCGTGTCTCCGTGGTTCAACTACGTCTTTTAGATTTCACGGCTGGGGAAAATCCGGCGCGTTAAAATCACCCCAACATACACCGTGACGCAGGTGGCGGACACCCAGACAATACACGACGACGCACCACCCGACCCACAAATTTCCGGGCCGCCCAGTCCGAGCGCAGTGGCGAGGCCTGCGTACGCGAGCACACACAACAAACATTTAGGCGCAATCGCGAGCACCGCCGCTGGCCACAACCAGCGGGCGGCGCGGTGAACGCGATCAGCGGGTGGCAGTCGCTTGCTCATAGCGATCGTGGTAGCGGAGCCATTCCATCCCGTATTCCATCCCATCCTCGTCACGGCCCTTCGGCACGAGATCGAGCAGATGATAGGTTCCCATGATCACATCCACTCCCCGTCCGTAGGTGGAATAGGTGTGATACACCGTGCCAGCGGCATCTCGCGCAAACACGCTAATCCCAGGCGCCTCTTCCTGCGGGAATGGTTGCTTGGTGTAATTGTATTCCACCTTTCCGCTGGCCATTTCCTTTTCCGTAAAGGACACGTGGAAATCGTGGTTGAAGTCGGTGCCATGCGACGAAACCCAGTTGACGTCCCAGCCCATGCGCGACTTGAACGGCAAAATTTCCGCGAGCGGAGCGTGGGAAATGGCGGCGAAGGAAACGTCGCGGGCTTTCAGGTGGGGAACGGTCGGATTGAAATGATCCATCATGAAGGAGCAGCTCTTGCAGCCTTCCTCCCAGCCCGGTCCGAACATGAAGTGCTGGACGATCAGCTGGCTGCGGCCGTCGAAAAGATCGGCCAGCGAAACGCGACCGCCAGGCGATTCGAAAGTATAGGGTTTGGACATCTTCACCCAAGGGAGGTCGCGACGGTGCTGAGCCACACGGTCGCGCAAGCGGGTTAATTCTTTTTCTTCGCGCAGGAGTTCCAAGCGGGAAGCGAGCCATTTTTCAGGGGTCGCGGTTTTGGTTTGGGTTTTGGTTGTAGTTTTCATGACACATTGAGGGTTAAGGTATTTTTTTCCAAAAGTTCATCCGCGAGCGCGCGGAGCATCTTGCGCCACGAGCCAGCGGCCTGATCGGTAAACGCGGCGCCATTGCCGCTCATCACATGAGTGAGAGTGAGATCGCAGCCTCCCACAGACGGGATAATTTCTACAATCAAGCGACTCGTGTCAGGCAGCGTGTCAAGGGCGGTCCACCTAAAAACAAGCAGGCCCGGCCGGTCGAGCTCCAGGTATTTCCCGACGTGGTCGACTTCCACGCCCTGACGTTCGACTGCGAAAGAAATTCTCCCGCCGACATATGGCTCGAATTCCCGACGGACGACGCGCTCATCGCGCACCGTCCGGCCGGTCATCCAGCGGCCGATCCATTCAGGAGCGAGCCACGCGTCGAACACCGATTCAGCCGGCACGGCGAACCGCTGTGAGACCACGACTCTGCCGGACGGGCTCATGACGGAATGACCTTTTGGTATTCCGCCTTAAGCCGTGCATGCGTGGACCAGAACGGTGGCGGCGTGGTGCCTTCGAGTTGGGCGATGAGAATCGCCAGATGCGAATGCCAGCCGCTCGCATAGCCACTGAGCGACGCAAGGTCCTCGCCACGGCTGCGGTGAGTGAGGATCAGAAGAACTTTTGGGTCCTGAGGAATCAGTTCAAAGGTGACGTCGGAATTGTCGTCAAAGGTGTAGCTGAGCACGCGCGGCGGTTCACAGCGGAGGATCGTGCCGGGCATCTTGAATCCTTCATTGTGTACCGCGGCGTATTGCGCGGGAGGCGTTTCACCCGGCGCGATGATCTTGTGCTGGAAGAAAAGTTCCACCTTTCCACCCACGTGAAGATCCATCGGGCCGCCCGCGAACCAGCGGCTGCGTTTTTCCGGATCCGTCAGGTAGGTCCAGATACGTTCAATGGGCCCGGGCAGCGTGCGCATGATGCGGACTTCGCCAGGGGGAGTGTATTGTCCATGGTCGTCGTTGTTCTTCATGATTTTTTCTTTTTCCGTTGGTTGCGTTCGTCGTCGGCCTTCAGCTCAAGCTCGAGGGCATCAAGCCGCTGGCTCCAAAAATTACGGGTGCGCTCCAGCCAGTTCCCAAGCTCGTCGAGTCCGGCGGGATTGAGCGATTGAATGCGCGACTGGCCCTCAGCCCGGGTCGTGACGAGACCAGCTTCCCGCAGCACGTTCAGGTGCTGCGAGATCGCTGGCGCGCTCATATCAAATTCTTCCACCAACTCCCCCGCGGTGCGGTCGCGCTGGGCGAGTAGCTCCACAATACGGCGGCGGGTCGGGTCGGCAATGGCAGCGAGGCTTTGCATATCGCCATTAATTAAGCGTTATCTTAATTAAGCAAGGACTAAATTAAAAAATCTCAACATCCCAGTGGCGCCGCTCGCCGGCACTCTGATCACCCAGAGGCATGGCCACGAGGGCCAGCCCTACATCGGGCATCAAGGCGGTCGAAGCAAAACGGATCCGGATTTTTAACCACTGATTCTCACTCATATTCACTGATGTCCGGAGTCAGATAAGTGATTATCAGTGTGGATAAGTGGTTAACCTGTCCGGCTCCGGTTCGGTTCCTCTCCAGAGATCGCTTGCAGAGTGAAACGACCCTTTTCGATTTCCTGACTTTCCTCCCCCTCCGTGCCTTCGCGTCTTCGTGGTGAAAATATTTTTCAGAAAACGACGCCGGCCTCCGTCAATTTTCGTGTCTTTCGCGTATTTCGCGGGCAATTCTTCTGCGTCGATGCCCCAGCCACCCCCACCCGCTTCCCCTTTCATTCCACCACACGGCTACACCCGCATTAAGTTGGTAGCCAGTTTTCAGGAATTGGTCACGACGCCGTTGGAGAACGGCGTCAACGCGCTCTGCTGGCCGCGCGCATTGCCGGGAGATTTTCAAGAAGTCGTCGACAAGTTGGGCGCAAACGAGGGCATTACCCCGCTCGACGCAGCACGCCTCAACACCCTGTCCTTAACTTCCGCGGGCCGCATTGCACGCGACACCATGCTCGCCGATAAACAACTGCTCGAAGACCACGGTCTCGCGCCGGAGCTGAATTGCATTTCAAGTTATCCGCGCGAGGAGGATCCCGCTCCCGTGCCGATCGATGTTTATTCCTTTCACGCCGACAGCGCTCCGATTGAAGCCAACACTTATCTCTGCACGTATCACGGCGCACCGAGCGAGGGGCTGCGCAATGACGAGGCGCAACGGCGCGTCGATGTGCCGGAGACCCGCGCCGCCTTGCTGAAACTTTTTGGCGGGAAAGATGACGCCAGCTTCGCCGAGTATCTTAACGAGAACTGTTATGATTTGCATTACGCGCCCGTCGCGGGCGCACAGCCGTTTTCATTCGGACTCGGGAACCTCTGGCGCATTGCGCTCGATTTTCCCGGCAGTCCGGTTCCTCCCTGCATCCATCGCGCCCCGGAAAATTTCCCAGGTGAGTCCGCACGGTTGTTGTTGATCAGTTAGGGACGGATCATTCCGTTCAATCCGAATCCGACGGTAGGGGCGGTTGCCCTCAACCGTCCTCAGCGCACGGAAGGCCGTTGAGGGCAGCGGCCTTCGCCGAGGCTACGGCTCCCAAGACGGCAAGCCCCATTATTTTTGAGAACTCACCGGCATGTGACCACCTCATAAGTCACGAAAACGTTACACCGTTGCCACAATTCTGCCACGCGCGCGGCACATCATGGGCAGGTATCGAACCACCTGCCCGGTTAACCCGGGTTCATTCCACTCATGAAAAACCAGCGTTTAGCGTCATTCGTTCTTGCATCATCACTCCTCGCGTCGGCTGCCCAGGCTATCGACCTTATCGCGATCGGCACGATCAGCGGTACTTATGAGGACTTCGCCACGGAAACCGCTTTCCCTCTCGAAAATGGAGCCGCGGGCAACACTCTCGGCGGCATCGGCTCGGGTCTCGCTTATGCGGGAGGAACCACTTTTCTCGCCCTGCCGGATCGCGGACCAAATGCGATTTCCTATAACCCTCTCCTGGACGACACGGCCTCCTACATCCCGCGCTTCCACACGCTGAACCTGAGCCTTGCGCCAACGGTGGATCCGGTCACCGGTCTACCCTTCACGCTGACGCCAATGCTTTCGCGCACCACGCTGCTCTCGAGCCCTTCCCCGCTCGTGTACGGCACGGGAGCCGGTCTTGGCAACCAGATCGACGGCGTCACTCCCATTGGTTCGGGCGTGCCGATTCTCAATTCCGTGGATCACACAAATTATTTCACCGGGCGTTCTGATAATTTCGATGCCTCCAAGCCATCGACCAACTCCAAAAACGCCCGGCTCGATCCCGAAGGCATCCGCATTTCCAACGACGGACAGAGCGTGTTCATTTCGGACGAATACGGTCCGTTCGTATACGAGTTTAATCGGTCGACGGGAAAACGCGTGAGAACTTTCAATCTGCCAGCGAATCTCGCGATCACCAACCTCAGTCCGCAAAGCGCGGTGGAAATCGCCGGCAATAAGGTGGGTCGCGTCACCAACAAGGGCATGGAAGGCCTTGCGGTCACTCCCGACGGAAAAACGCTGGTCGGAATCATGCAGGCCAATCTGGAGCAGGACAAAAAGAAGAGCCTTCGTATAGTCACGATCGACGTCAAAAGCGGCACGACCCACGAGTACGCCTACCTCCTTACGGACGGCTCCGGCGTCAGTGAAATCGTGGCGATCAACGATCATCAGTTCCTGATCGACGAGCGCGATGGCAGTGGCTTGGGCGATACGCCGAAGCTGACCGACGTGGCCTCCCCCGCTGCCGTGAAGAAATTATTTGTGATCGATCTGACCGGTGCGAAGGACGTGACTTCCATTGCCGGACCGAATGCCGATCTTTCCAACTATGCCGTCAGCAAAACCTTGTTCCTCGACTTCGTGGCCAAGCTCACCGCCGCAGGCATCAACGCCTACTTGATTCCCTCGAAGATTGAAGGTGTGGCATTTGGTCCGGATGTGACAATCAACGGTGAAACCAAGCACACGTTGTACATCTCCAACGACAACGATTTTCTCGCCACGGTGGCTGACCCGTTCAAGAGCCCCGGTGATTCCACGCGCGGAAAAATCGCCAATCCGAATCAAATCTACGTGTTCGCATTCACCGACGCGGAACTGCCCGGCTTCGTCCCGCAAAAAATCAAGCCCCAGCACGACGACGATCACGGCCGCGATTGCCGCGACTAATCATAACGAGTCAGAAACGGTAGGGGCGGTTGCCCCCAACCGCCCGTCTGGGAAACGGGCCGTTGAGGGCAACGCCGCTTAGTCGAAAACCGCCGAATTTTAACCGCTAATGATTTCGCCGAAAAGAAGAGCGAAATCTACCATTACCCCTCCGACTAATCGTCTCCGGTTTGGTTCGAAGGAGTCCACCAATCGCGAGATAGGAACGGCCGTCCGGATGGATTAACCACTAAGCCACACTAATTGGTCACTAATTTAAACACTTCGGATATAAGTGAACATAAGTGAGGATCAGTGGTTAAAATCCAGTGCTGTTCTTCATTAGTGAGATATTAGTGAAAATTAGTGGTTCAAAATCCGGATCTGTTTCGATTTCGGTGGGCGTGAAGGATTGGCCGTAGACCTGGCGCTCGCCGCGAGCCGCCTCGCCTAGGATCGGGCTCTTCTTAATCGTACTCCAATCTTTTTCCGAGGCTTACGACGTCGTCATTCAGAAATCCGATCGCCCGATAGAATGCGAGAACCCCGGCATTTGCGGTGCGAACTTGCAGATTGATCTTCGGACATCCTTCCGCCCGCAATAGTCTTTCCGCTTCTTCCATCATCTTTCTGCCGAATCCTCTTTTTTGGCAGTCAGGACTTACCGCCAGATAATTAATCCAGCCGCGATGTCCTTCGTAACCGACCATCACGGACGCCACGATCTTTCCTTCGAGTGTGCCGACTCGAAACAGATCGAGCCGAACTTTGGATTTCCGAAGAATGTCTTTCCGCGGATCGTTCTGCGGATGCACGAGCCCGCAACGCACCCAGAGATCCACCACCGCGGCTTCGTCTTCAGTTCGAAATGATCGTACAATGAGCATGTTTGTTGACCTGAGTTTCAGCCGCGCCACTTTCGCGGCGTTACTGCAATAAGTCCAGCCGCCTGGCGAAAAGTGTGCCCTCAAGTTTGGTTGGATATCGCTTCATGACTGGAAGTATCCGCCTTTGTCCGCGATCCAATAGGAACAATACCAACCGATATAATAGAGGCCGATGCTGAGCAAAAAGACTGGAAGTCCAAATCCGATCCGAGCTGCACGACGCCATCCACGCGATTGCACGAGATATACCGGCACTCCAACCAGGGCGATCAACCAAATCACCAACCAAAGTCTTCCGCTCAACGGGTAATTCTGAACGTGCGAGTCGTACCTGCACCAGGAAGCAATCGCCATGGTACCCGCAATAGTGTTCAGGACAAAGCTCGTTGAGATCCAGCTTTCGCTGCGATAGAAAACAAGATCGGCGATTCCGAATACCACTGATGAACCAAGGAAGACTGCAAAAGCAATATCCCGCTTCCTTTTTTGACTCAGGACTGAAGTCGCCATCTTTCTTAGATCGATTGAACAGATTCGCCCGGTTTACCGGCCTTGGCTGTGGCTACAGCTGGCGGATGCGAACCACTCCCCCATCCCGCGCGGCAGTGTCCGGAGTGCGGTTCTTTCATTTGATCGCGCATACATGTCCCGCAACGACCTTGGTCTCTGCACCCTCTTCATGCCAGACTCTGGTATAGCGGAAGCGCCCCTCAAACGGCGATCCCGCAAAACTACCCGCCATCTCCATTTCAGCATTCACCACTGCGGTGACTCCAAACATTTCGATTCGGCTTTCGCGCCTGGTAAGCGCAGTGATGCGAATCAGACCGGATCGATGAGCTTCCAAATCGGCTTCCTTTCCAACGTTGGCACCATCCGGCGTCACGAACAGCAGCCGGGCAGACAATAAACGATCCAACTCTGTCACGTCGCTGGATAGCATAGCCAGGCGCAAACGCTCTTCTTGCCGTTCGATGTCGGAGATCGTCATATCTTCTTTTGCACGCCGGCCCCGTCAACCCGGCTTCCCGGCCGTATGGGCGAGCAATTTTTTCCTGTCGGGCCGCAGACTTGACGAAGACGGGTGAATAACCGGGCCATGTTGGGCGAAAACATCAACGACGATTCAGGTGAGATCAAGGGCGCTGCGCTGTGGCTGACTGGGTTGAACTCTCCAAGTTCGGCTCTGTTTTCGTGATGATGATGTGTCCTGTGAACCAACAGAGCTTTGCCACATGGAAATGACCTTTCGGCAAATCATCTATCTCCCGCAATAATCGCTCAACTTTAGGAGGATGATCGTCCGGCCAGTTTGGCTGTGGCAGCATATCATCCAAAACAATCATTCCACCAATGCGGAGTACGCGCAACGAGTGTGAAAATCCGACGTACTTCCCTGGCCAAGTGTCGGCAAAGATAAAATCGTACGCTTCATCTTCTGCGCGTTCGAGAAACTCCAAGCCGTCGCCAGAGATGAAAGAAACACGCGAATCGTCTGACAAAAGATCACGCGCGATTTTTTGGTAGTCCTCATTCGACTCCACCGAATCCAGATGCGAGGTGGCATCCATGCCATCCAGCAGCCAGGACGCTCCCAACCCAGTGCCGGTACCCAACTCGAGCACGCGCGCGCTCTGCTTGCTCGCGACCAGGCATCGCAATAATCCACCAGTCGCTTCATCGGACGGCATACGGAAACCGATCAATCGGCTACGCTCCAAAAGCTCGGTATATTTGGGCGGTAACGGATGCGTGGGGCTGTCTTTCATTCTTTACCGAACAGTGTTATGGGGATTTGAAACGAATCGGTTGCATTTGGGCCCATACGACAACAAAACGGCTGAACCTTTTGCACTGCAAACCCGGATTTCGCGAATAAGCGTCTTCCCTGTGCGGAACGGCTGTGCGGAAAGTCCTGGCGCATTGGATTGCGTCAAACCCGGCATGGCCACAAGGGCCAGCCCTACAAAATTCCGGACGGTCAAAAAATCGGCGGCGACGCGGGCGGGGATTATTCGCGTGGATTGGCGCGATTCGCGGGCGGGAATCGAACGGGCCGTTGAGGGCAACGGCTCCTACCACGGATTTGTATCCATTCCTAAGAAACCAGACCAGCGGACTTACGTCCGCTGCTACCTCATTGGCTTCTTTTCGCGTCGTTTCGTGTTTTTCGCGGGCAAAAAAATCACGATAGGTTTTTCCAGATGTGCATCACGGCGTAGCTGCGCCAGGGGCGCCAGGGTTGGGATAATTCCTCCGCCTGTTTCGCGGTGACCCCTCCAAGGTTGTTCCGGACGGCGATGTCTTCTTTGGGAAATGCGTCCGGCCACCGCAGCGCGCGCATCGCGATATAGTGTGCGGTCCATTGGCCGATCCCCGGAAACGTCACGAGCTGGGCGACGACAGTTTCCGGATCGGCGCCGGCCTCGAGCTGTAACGCGCCGGAATGATACGCCTCCGCGAGGGCGATAATACTCCGGGCTCGCGCGCTAATAATGCCCAACGTGGCGATGTCGCCGACGCTCGCGTCAGCCACGCGCTTCGGCAACGGAGTCAGTCGGGTGAGTTCGGAAAATGGCGTGCTTATTTTTTCGCCGAAAGCCTCGGCGAATCGACACGAGATCGTTGTCGCGGCCTTTACCGTAATCTGCTGACCCAGAATCGCGCGAACGACCATTTCGAATCCGTCAAACGCGCCCGGCACTCGCAGACCCGGATTCTTCGCGAGGCTTTTGCGCAACCGCTTGTCGCCCGCCAAGTGTGCCTCAATCACGTCGGGTCTGGCCGTGAGATCAAACAGGTTGCGCAGCCGCCCCAACAGCGCGGGTAACACCGGCATTAACGTATGTGTGAATTCCACAAACAACGCGCGCTTTTCAGGTGCGTGCGTGACTTTGATCCAGCCGGTGCATTTTCCCAATCGCACCGTGCGCAAATAAGCGCCGTCGGAGATAAATTCCACGTCCTTGATTTTCCGGGCCTCGAGAAAATCCAGGATGGCCTTCCAGTCGTAAGGAGGACGATAGCTGAGTTGCAGTTTGGAAGTGCCGGCGTCGTTCATCGGCGAGCCGTCACCGGCCGCTTCTTTTCTCAGGCGCGTCGGCGGCATGCGATAGCGTGAACTGAAGGCGTCATTAAAGCGGCGCAGACTCGAAAATCCACTGGCAAACGCGATCTCGGTCACCGGCAATTTGGTTTCAGTCAGCAGTTGTTTGGCGAGCAACAGCCGGCGCGTCTGCATCAACTCGATCGGCGACACGCCAAGTTCCTTTTGTACGATGCGCCGCAACTGCCGCGAGCTAAGGTCGAACTGGCCGGAAATTTCCTCCACGCCCGCCCCGTCGTCAAGATGGCCCTCGTCAATGCGATGAACCATGAGCTGTGCGACGCGATGCGCGTTGTCCACCGGTGCGTTGCCCGGCGCCAGTTCCGGCCGGCAGCGAAGACACGGCCGAAACGCCGCCTTTTCCGCCGCTTCGGCGCTTTCGAAAAACCGGCAGTTTTTCTGCTGCGGGGTTTTTACCGGGCAAATCGGACGGCAATAAATCCCCGTGGAAGTGACCCCGACGAAAAACACCCCATCGAAGCGCGGATCACGCGAGGTCATCGCGCTGTAGGCGACGGTGCTGTCAATCATGACACGCCTCCTTTTCGAGCTTCAACAGGAACGCCTTGTTCTCCAAGCCGCCGGCAAAACCGGTCAGCTTGCCGTTGGAGCCAATCACGCGGTGACACGGAGCAATGATCGAAATCGGATTTCTGCCATTCGCCGCACCCACGGCCCGCACCGCCTTGGGACGTCCGATGTCTTTCGCCACCTGCGCATAATTACGCGTTTCTCCGAATGGAATCGCCACCAGCGCCGACCAGACTTTTTTCTGAAATTCGGTGCCCACGAAATTTAATTTCACGGAAAACGTTTTTAGTTTTCCCGTAAAATAATCCCGCAGCTGACGTTCCGCCTCCAGTAAGGTGGGGTGATTTTTATTTTCCTCAAGCGCACCCAGTCGGACACGAGTTGGGTCGTCGTTTTCCCAAAGGATGGCGGCCAGGCCGTTATCGTCCGCCACCAGCTTCAGCAGGCCGACCGGGGATCTCATTGTTTTGTAGAAGTAAGTCATTTTTTGTCTCCGTTGATTTTTCGTCACGATTGCAGACGTGCTTTCGTTGTTTAATGCGACGCACTATGCCTGATCTTCCCAATCATTGCTGGCCGTTTTCGGACATGTGGATGAAATTAATGTGATGTCCGAAAACGGCGATTTTTCAAGTAGCCTGCCGAGTTCGGTCATCTTTCCGTGTAGGGCTGGCCCTTGTGGCCACGCCTCTCCGGCCTGACGGAACGGCGTGGCCACGAGGGCCAGCCCCACAGGTCCGGAGAAGCTCCGGTCTCATTCGCCTTGAGCTTGTCCGGGCGATCTAAAAGCTGAGCGCTTATTCCTCCCCGAATGAATCCCCCTTCGGCAGTCTTGGAAAAAGCGAACGCTACCCCGGCCGCGGCCGGTTTGCGTCCGCGGGTCGCTTCGGTGGATGCGTTGCGCGGACTGGTCATCACCCTGATGATTTTCGTCAACGACGCAGCTGGCGTCGCCCGGGCTCCCTCGTGGCTGAAACATGTCCCGGCTAGTTTCGACGGCATGACCCTGCCGGATTTGGTTTTCCCCGCATTTCTGTTTCTCGCCGGCATGTCGATTCCCCTCTCCTTTAGCGGGGCAGTCGAAGATGGGAAACCGCAGCACCAACTCATCCTCAAGATTCTGGGACGCACCTTCGCCTTGCTGGTGATGGGCGTGTTGATGGTGAACATGGAAGAACATAACCCTTGGTTTCGCGGGGCGTGGGGCGTACTCGCCTATGTTGCCATGCTTGCCGCGTTTGTGGTGCTTCCGGCGAAAGAGCATCCGCGTCATCATTTTTTTTCGATCGCAAGATGGATCGGAATCGCAGCGCTGCTGGCCCTCGCGTTGACCTATCGCACTGAAAAAGGAGACCACATGATTTTTGGTCCTCTTTTTTCATCCGATGAAAAAATCTGGTTAGCACATTCCTGGTGGGGAATTCTCGGCCTGATCGGCTGGGCTTATCTGGTCGCATCACTGGTCTATTTGTTTTTCGGCCGCCGGCGTGAATGGCTGGTCGGAGCAACCGCTCTCCTCATGTTACTCTCGGTAACAGCGTCGTCCTCGTATGGCGCCCGTCTTGCAAGCCGCGCCTGGCTGGATGGCGTCAGACCATTGCTGGAAATCTGCCAGGCCCTCATCACGGGGCTGAACCGCCACGTATCGATCGGAAGCAATCTGGGGGCGCTGGCCTCCATCGCCACCGCCGGCAGCTGCCTCGGTGCGCTGCTGACGTCCCGGTCCGAATTACAATCCCATCGGGAGCGGTTGCGTTGGGGCGCAGGCTTTGCCGCCGGATTGCTCATCGCGGCCCTGCTGCTCGATGCGCCCTATGGGATTAATAAAATCCACGCCACGCCAACCTGGTGTCTCCTTTGCGCCTCGATCACGGCGGCAGCGTGGGTATTTCTCTACTGGCGGGTCGACGTCCATCAACACCGCGGACTCGCACGGATCGTTGCGCCGGCTGGCGCCAATCCCCTGCTCGCCTATTTGCTCCACCCGCTTTTGTTCATGCTCGGGGATCTTTTGAATATTCCTCTCGGATTTTATCGGGACGCACAGTGGCCGGTCCTCGCCAGCCTTGCCGGTTGTCTCTGTATGGCGCTGCTCGTGGTGCGCCTCACCGGATTAATCGCGCGCACCGGTTATCGACTCAAGGTGTAACGCCGTCCACCGCTGATACCGACAACACGCCATCCAAAATATATTTCCGATGAAAATTCCGTTCCTTTTCTTTTTCTTTGTCTCCCTGGTCTCCGCCGTCCGCAGCGAAACTACTACTGCCGCCCCCAAAACAATGTCCGCCCAACTTCCTGTCCGCGCGCTGATGTTATACGGACTACCACCGTCCGGGCTGGAAACATTTTTGGATTTTGTCCGGCATGATTTGCCGCGCGAAGGAGTGAACCACCTGATCTTTCAGGTCGACTACGGTTATGAGTACAAGACCCACCCGGAACTGGTGGCCAAAAACGCTTACACCCGCGCCCAGATCAAATCGCTGGTGACCGCCTGCCGCGAAGCCGGGATCAAGCTGATCCCGCTGGTCAATTGTCTCGGACATCAATCATGGGCTCAAACCACTCATCAGTTGCTCACGGTTTATCCGGATTTCGACGAAACCGCCGGGCTTTACCCGGAAAACAAGGGAATCTATTGCCGGAGCTATTGCCCAAACCACCCGGACGTCCACCGCGTCATTTTCGATCTGCTCGGCGAGATCGTCGAGGTGTTCGAAACGGACTCGGTCCATGTCGGGATGGACGAAGTTTTTCTAATTGGCGAAGCGACGTGTCCCCGCTGCAGCGGCAAGGACAAGGCGGAATTGTTTGCCCAGGAAGTCCGGACCCTGCGGGATTTTCTCGCGACGAAAAAGGCCCGCCTTTGGTTGTGGGGCGATCGTTTTCTCGATGGAGATGTCACCGGCCTGGGTGAATGGGAAGGCAGCAGGAACCACACGAGCCGCGCCATCGACCTCGTGCCAAAGGATATTGTGATTTGCGACTGGCATTATGATTCCGCTCCGCCGACGCCGGGCTATTTTGCGGTGAAAGGATTTGAGGTAATCATTTGTTCCTACAACAAGCCCCACGTCGCAATCGAAGAAGCCGGGCAAATTTTTCATCTGAGGCAGGCCAACGCGGACAACGCGATGGGGCCGCGACTCCTCGGAGTGATGTCGACCAACTGGGGAAAATCCGGTGAGTTCGTCGCATCCGTTCGACAAATCCAAAAGACAGGCGTGAGTGAGGAGAAAAGCCCGGCCGCTAACTTTCTCCACCTCTTCGAAAAAGTCCGGCAGTTAACCGCCCAAGCAGAAACGACACCGGCCGCCCGGCATGACAAATGACGGCCCCCATAACATTTGATCGAGATGCCACCCCGCCGAGCCATCAAGCCATCATCGTTTTTTGCGTGGCGACTGTTGTTAGAAGGGATCGTGATTTCCCGCAACGTGAGATGGTGAAATTCCCCATGCCAACCCGCGAACTCGTGGAATCAGTGCCAGTCAAAATTTAAAGGGCTCAATCACTTTACTGCATTAACGAACAGCCGACCCATCATCGCCATGAAAACCAAAAACGCGGCCTATTGGATTTCGACGACCGTCGTCTGTGGGTTCGCGGCCTACGCGTCGTTCGCCTATCTCACCAGGGATCCCAAGATGATGGGTGCATTCACCAGCTTGGGTTATCCGATTTACGTTCCTGCGATCCTCGGCGTGGCCAAGATTCTGGGGATTCTGGCGCTTATCGTTCCGGGAGGGCCACGGGTAAAGGAATGGGCTTATGCGGGTTTTACTTTTGTCTTCATCGGGGCGGCATGCTCGCATCTTGCTTTTGGTCAGGACAAGGCCGTGGTCATGCCCGCGGCAAATCTGGTAATGCTATTCGTCTCCTACATTTGCCGGCCCGCCACCCGTCGTCTGGCGATCGAATCAGAAGCAGAAATCCATCCGACGCCGACGAGTGTTTCGACGATCAGGTAACGTGGCGTTTATTCTGGTGCGGCTTGAAAAAAAATCTTCAGGCGTTTGACCGGACCATTCCCGGCCACTTGCGGTCGTCGTCATTTCCTACTGTAGGAGCGGCTTTACGCCGCGATGGCGCACGACGCGCGTCCCGGAATCGCGGCATAAAGCCGCTCCTACATCGATCCAAGCCAACACCTTCGAGGGGCATATCGACGACCCGCGTCGGTGCGGAGACCGACGCCACCGCGCTGCGCCCGCTCGCAGTGTGTTAACCCTGTCGCGCGAGATATGGTTCGATTGGACGGAAGCCCGCCAAACTGCAGGCGCCATCTCTCGCGGATTGATCAGGAAACAAGTACAAGGCGTAGCCGCCAAAACCACCCCCGCAGTATTTCCAAGCCAAGGGGCGATACGGCGCGAGTGAGGACGTCGCTTCGCCGGCGGGATCCGCCGGCAAGGGACTCATGCCCTCGCCACGTTGCACTTGATAAGACGCACGTACCCCTTTCGCCAATTGCTCAAGGCTCTGTTGCCAAACGCCGTCGCGCGCGAGTGCTCCCGCCCGGGCGATGCCTTCGTAGTCACGCGCTTGATCCACCACGCCAGGAGTCGAGTGCTGATGTCCGGTCCAGTACAGCGCCATACGCCCGCGCAGGAAATCCGCATTGTGTTTAATCTCGAGGACCGGCCGCGGTCCGCTTTTCCACACGCATAAGCCGGACTCGGACACCACCGCAGGATCTTGCCACCCCACTCCCAACCCGAGTTCGGAGGTGACGCCATCGCGTCCATTGAGCATTGCCCAAGCGGCGCTGCCGCCCAATCCCGCGTTACGTTCATAGGGCCAGGCCCGAAGTGAAACGGTCGGCGAGATAGTGCAGTTCACAATAAAAGAACCCGGGCGGGCAAAACGGGGAACATCGAGCCAGCCTCCTCCAAAATCCACGCGCAACGGCGCCTCCTGCGGGGCACGAATGAACTTTACGATCTCTGTTGTCGAAATCGGTTGAAAGTGTGGCGGAGTCTTTGGCAGCAGCAAATATTGGGCTCCCACCTGCGCGCATAATTCACGTTTGAGCGGACCGTATTTGTCATCCTCGGTGACCGCGAGAATGTCGGGACGCAATCGGAGAAAGTCCTCGCGAAAATCGATGCCTTCCTCCTGCCCCCGACCGATCACCACGGCGTCCACCATTTTCAACGCAGCGAGCAGCGCCTGCTTGTGTTCGTCCGGCAGTGAACTCCGTCGTTGCTTGTGCAGCCAGAGCACCTCGGATGAGGCAAAACAAACCGTGAGATGGTCACCCAGACCGCGCGCTTCCTCGAAGAATTGAACATGACCGGCGTGAATAATATCGTAACAGCCCGATACGAAGACTCGTTTCATTGATGAGTGTGTATGTGCGGAGGCTCGGTAATGACTCAAGCCCTCTTTTCGTTGACCGCAACCGACCGGCTGCCGGCGAATGACATTTCCTGCCAATCAAACACGACCGAAAAATTCCCGTTCGATTCCGCGGGTTTTCAGACCCAATCGAAAAATCCTCCGACAGAATTCCTTTTTTTGCCGAAGCAGGTCCCGATCCAGGAAATATTTTCTGGGAATACTGTCGGACTGACTGTGAGCCTCGGGGTGTCCGATACGATACACCGCGCCCAAAAAAGGCAGTGGAGCGAGTGGTGTGCCTGAGGCTTCCAGTTGTTCATGCAGGAAAATGTGACTGCCGAGCATCTGACTGATATAAGTGTCATCAGCTACTTCGAAACTCGGCGGCAACCGGTAAAGATCGGATCTGACCACATGAGATGACCCGCACGTGTTGGAAAAATCAGGATGCCGGTATAACAACCACCCGCCATCACTCCAGACGTGGCCTTCGCCAAGATACCATCCATTGGCCTGACGGTTGGCGGCGACGAACCCGGTCAGGCGGTTGCTGACGAAATCGTCGTCGTCGACGATCATCACGTGTCCCATTTCGCCAGCGTGCAACATCCCCGCCAAAACGCGCCGGCCTTTATCGATGCGGAATGCCTCAAAAAATTGACCCCGGGTCGCGTTTCCTTTTGCGTGTAATTGATTCGGTGGAAAATCGACGCGCGCTACGTCGAACCCTTTCGGGAGCGTGGGCAAATCAGCGCCATGATTCGCGATCACCACTGCTTTCCATCCTTCGCTTTTTTGCGCCGCGATGGATCGGGCGGTTTCAGTCAGCGTGCGTTTCACCCGTGGCCAGTTTTTCGCATTATCCTGGTGCCGGACGGGAATGATGAAGGTGAGAACATTTTCCATGGCATTTCGTTTAGGGGAAATACCTCGAAGATGCCCGGGCGTCCAGTTATGAGTGGCAAAACGAGACGCAAGGAAAAGTCGCATGCAATGACAGGCATTTCCCCGATAGACATTTTATTTGGCGTTGATAACCGCGCGATCGCAGCGTGATCGACGCCAGAGGTCTCCGGACCACACTTTTTCCACGAGGACTAAAAAGTGGACCGGTCGTTGCCATCGACACCCTGTTTGTCATTCTGAACGAAGTGAAGAATCCACATTTTGCCGGCATGCCACATGTGGATTCTTCGCTACACTCAGAATAACGGTCACGGGTATGTTCATTTTTGTCACCAAGGAATGCCGCAGGAGATTACAGGAGGCTTCCGAATGACAAACCCGGCTTGGCCTTAAGAAGGCCTTGAGACGCATCGGGGTTTCCCTTGGAGGCAACCGTCCGATCCATCAGATTCTTTCCTATTGAATGGGCGCGAATGTATCCAAAGGATCGCGATCTCATTGTCCCATGAATATCCGCAAAGCACTGATTACGGCGGCCAATCCCCGCCAGCGCACCCTGCCCCTGCAAACATTGGTGGATCGCGACGGAGAATCCAAATCCGCCCTGCAAATCATCCTGGAGGAAGCGGCCAGTGCTGGTATTGAGGAATTTGGCGTAGTGATCTGCCCGGGCGAAGAAACGGCATATGCCGCTGCCTGCGGAAATTTGCGTTCACAGGTGCGTTTCATTCCGCAGGTTGAACCCAAAGGCTATGGTCACGCCCTGCTGACCGGTCGCACGGCAATGGGCGACGAACCGTTTCTCCATCTGGTCGGCGATCACCTTCACGTCGCACTCGGCACCACCAGCTGCGCGCGGCAAATTCTTACGATCGCCGCGAAAGAAAACGCGCCGGTCGCAGCGGTTCAGCCGACGCGCGAAAGCCTCCTGACATCCTACGGCACCATCGGCGGCCGGCTTGTCGGTGGTGATCAGCCACTCTACCAAATCGAAGCCGTCCTGGAGAAACCCACCCCCACGCTCGCCGAGCAACAACTCATCGTACCCGGATTGCGCGCGGGATTCTACCTTTGCTTCTTCGGACTGCACGTGCTCGACGGGGAAATTTTTTCCATCCTCGACGAACAACGCGCCGCACAGCCTGGAAAGAACCTCGGCCTTTCGCCTGCATTGCATGCACTGGCAGCGCGGCGGCGATACCTGGCGGTGGCGCTCGCTGGCCGGCGTTACGATATCGGCGCGCCGTATGGACTGCTGCTCGCCCAACTTGCCCTGTCCCTCGCCGGTCGCGATCGCGATCACGTCCTCACCCAACTGGTGGAGTTCCTCGCCTTGCGCGCCGAATAATCATGAACCTGCGCGTGACCGACATCATTTCCGCCGCCGAATCCGGCGTGCGTGACCTTGCCATCGATCGATGGTGCAACGGCCGGTCGACGGCTGAACTGCTCACCGCGTGCAGCGAATTGGAGGCTTACCATAAGGGTGAGACCAACCTCTATCGCCGGGTACGTGCGCTCTTTTTTCTGAGCACGATTCACCGGTACCATCTTCCCGGTCGCGCCGACTTCCCGCGTACGGGTCGCGTGCCTTATTCCGGTTTTCAACACCTGCTCGACCGCCGTTTCGAGGAGGCGATTTCTTATTTTCAACGTGCGCAGAGCGAACATGGTCCGAGCGAAACCATTTCGAGTGCGCTGGCTTCCGCTTATCACGCGCTCGCGTTTCAAACCCTGGCCAACCAGGTCCGCCACACCGTGCGATCGACTCGCGGCAATGCCTGGATGTTTCGTCTTGGGCATCCCCTCGATCAGCCGTTGCGCGTCCGCCCCGAGTTGCTGAAACGGGATGCCGCCGATGCGCCCTTTCCCGTTCTGCGTGAACTCACACCTGTGCGCATGGACCTGACTCATTGCGCCTGGAGTGATATTTTCTTTCTCGGGATGGATTTCCCCGAGGGCGCACGGGTGCTCAATGTGTCGATCGATCTCGGCGTACACGGCCGTGACGCCGCCACCCGGCCTCCGGTGGAAGCGTGGTTCCGGGTCATTAACGAGCCTGTTATTCGCCTCTCCAGCATCGATCTCGAAGCCAGTGCACGACTGGAAAATCTCGATGATGTGTTTGATTTTGGGCGCGATTATCTCGGCTTATTGAAAGCAGCGATCATAGCCGCAGGCATTGTGCCGCCCGGTATCGAGCGTTCCGGGACGCGTCTCGCCGATCTGCTTGGTGCTATTTTCGGTCCGGGCCACGGCTTTGAACTCGTGAGCAACGTCAACCGCATTCCCAAAGGATCGCGACTGGCTGTTTCCACCAATTTGCTCGGTGCTCTGATTGGCGCGCTGATGCGTGCGACCGGTCAGGTGCGTTCACTCACGGGAACCATGGAAGAAACCGAACGTCGCGTGGTCGCCGCCCGCGCCATCCTTGGCGAATGGCTCGGCGGCTCAGGCGGCGGCTGGCAGGACTCCGGCGGTGTCTGGCCGGGCATCAAGCTCATCGAAGGCACCGCCGCGCAGCCCGGCGATCCGGAACATGGCATCAGTCGTGGCCGGTTATTGCCGCGCCACACGCTGCTCGGACCTGATCGCGTGCCGCCTGCTTCCCGAGCCAAATTGCAAGATTCACTGGTACTCGTCCACGGCGGCATGGCTCAAAATGTTGGTCCCATCCTTGAGATGGTCACCGAAAAGTATCTGCTGCGCAGTGCCGCCGAATGGCAGGCCCGCGCGAAGACCAGTGCGACGCTCGATCATATTCTCGGGCTGCTCGCGGCCGGCGATATCCGCGCGCTCGGCGGTGCGCTGACGGATAATTTCTCGGGGCCGCTGCAGACGATCATTCCGTGGGTCACGAGCCTTTACACCGAGCAATTGATTGCGCGCACCCGCGCCGCTTTTGGCGCGGACTTCTGGGGATTCTGGATGTTGGGAGGCATGTCGGGCGGCGGCATGGGCTTTGTTTTTGCGCCGGAAAAGAAACGCGAAGGACAGGAACGACTGCAGGAGATCATGCTCACGACCAAACGCGAGCTGGAGCATTCGCTTCCGTTTGCCATGGATCCGGTGGTGTACGACTGGGCCATCAACGAACACGGCTCGGCGGCTACGCTGCTCACCGGCTCCGCCGCCTTGCTTCCGGTAGGCTACTATCAGCAATCGCTGCCGTCCTGTCTGCGCCGGGAGGCGCGCGACCTCACTCCGCGCGAGCGCACCGATGTCCAGCAATTCACCCAAGCGGCGCGCAGTAACCCGGAGTTTTCCTCGGCGTTGCCCACCCTGCTCGACCGGTTGTTGCCGAATGCCCCGCGCGGCAATCAATCCGCGCAGCGTTTGCAGGAATTGCTCACTGAAAACGGTTTTGACTCCACCCAGCATGAACAAATTCGCGCCGACCTGCGCAACGGTCGCATCGGTCTCGCGATGAATCGTTTGCCAGCCGCGACGCAAATCGAAGACGCATCACCCGACGAATTGTTTGATCCAGCGCGCGCATCGGCCGATCTGCGCACAGCAGGTGAAGCCGCCTTGCGCCGCGGTGAAGTTGCGATGGTGAGCTACGCCGCGGGAGTCGGCAGCCGCTGGACTCAAGGCGCGGGCGTGGTGAAAGGATTGCATCCGTTTGCCAAATTCGCCGGACGCCACCGGAGTTTTATCGAAGTGCAACTGGCGAAGACCCGGAAGTTCCGCCGTGAATTTGGCGCGGCGATCCCACACGTCTTCACCACCAGTCATCTGACGCACGCGCCGATCGAGCACTTGGTGAAGACCCTCCAAGGCGATGAGCGCAGAACTGAGGTGTGGATTTCCCCCGGCCGCTCGATTGGTCTCCGCATGGTTCCGACCGTGCGCGACCTGCGGTTCGCCTGGGAGGAGACCGCTCAGCAGCGACTCGATGAGCAGAAGGAAAAAATGCGCGACAGCGTGCGTGCAGCTTTGACCAATTGGGTAAAATCCTCCGGCGAAGCGACAGACTATACCGACAATCTTCCCGAGCAATGTCTGCACCCGGTCGGTCACTGGTTTGAAATTCCCAATCTACTTAAGAACGGCACGCTCGCCCGCCTGATTACAGCGCAACCTCAACTGCAGACCCTTGTCGCTCACAACATCGACACTCTCGGGGTGACACCCGATCCCGTTATGCTCGGCTGGTTTCAAAAGTCCGGAGCAACTCTCGGCTTTGAAGTGATCAGCCGCCGCATCGAAGATCACGGTGGCGGTCTTGCACGCGTCAATGGCCGGTTGAGAATCGTCGAAGGCCTCGCGCTCTCACGGGAGGAGGACGAATTCGCCCTGTCCTACTACAACAGCAACACCTGCTGGATCGACATCGACCGCCTGCTGGCGCTTTTCAACCTCACGCGGAGCGACCTCGCCAACGCGGACAAAACCACCGCCGCTGTCCGGCATCTGGCGGCGCGACTGCCCACCTATGTTACGCTCAAGGACGTGAAAAAACGTTGGGGTCACGGACAGGAGGATATTTTCCCGGTGGCCCAATTCGAAAAACTGTGGGGCGACATGACCGCGCTCCCGGAGTGCCAGACCGCATTCGCCCTGGTGCCCCGCCTCCGCGGCCAGCAACTCAAGGACCAGGCTCAACTCGACGGCTGGCAGCGCGACGGCTCGGCCAAAGGCATCGAGGCACTCTGTGCGTTTGAGTAGAGCATACGTTACACTTTGATATTCGTAGAGCGCGGCTGGTCACCCTGTACGAAACCGCCAGTGACCGCTTGCCAGAGACACAGGGGCTGGTTTGCTCGGTAATCAACTGCATGCGAATCGTATTCATTAGCGAGGGAGATCTTTTTTTGAAGGAAACGGGTCGTGACGCCGTCGAAATTGAAAGTCCATTTGCCCGCGAGGCAATTGAACGGTCTACCAGCAGGAACAACCGCCAATCGTGGAAAGGCCAGGGACGCGACGAAGCCAGTCCTTTCTCCGCACAAGCCGTCTGGGGAAAACAAACCGCCCGCTTGGAGGCCGACCATCCGTTGATGCGTGCGGTTGCTCGCGGTTGCACTCCTGACGAATTGGTTTACGCGATGGCCATGTCGGCCAGTTCGGGCCTATTCCGCTATAATCTCCGGACCAAGGAAGAACAGCGGCTGTTTCATCGGCAAGATTTCGAGGCCTGTGGACTAAGCTGTGATCAGAAGAGCGGTCAGATCGTTTTCAGTTCCCGCAACACCGATAGATTGGGAAAGCTCGGCCTCGTGGAAGAAAGCACCAAGCGGCGCAGTCAGCTAACTGACGGCGACGGCCATGACTCCAATCCCTTCCACGATCCCACGTCGCCAAACTTTGTTTATTTTCAAACCTCCGGGGTGGCACGGGACGAAAACGGCGACATCGTCGCGCTCGGACCTGCCACAATCCAGCGCCTTGATCAAAACTCCGGCGACATGACCACGATACTGGAAAACGAGCATCTCGATTTTCTCCAACCCAAAATCGACGCAAACGGAGCACTGTACTACATTCGCCGGCCTTGCGCCTCACGTGGAGCCCTGCCTTGGCACCAGAAATTGAAAGCGTTTTTTCTGCTGCCATTTCACCTGGCCTCAGCCGTGTTTGGCTTCCTCGACGCATTCACCCGGATGTTCGCAAAAAAATCGCTGCATCCCGCCGGCGGCGGCAGGGAAATTCCGCAGCAACGAAGTCGGTTTGCCACGTTTCACGACACCACAATCGGACTGGAGAAAATCCTTAAGCGCGGGAGCCACGTGGAAGACACCGTGCAAATCATACCATCCACTTGGGAACTGGTTCGCCGTGATCCGTCCGGAGAAGAACATGTGCTGGCCAAACACGCAGTTTCATTCGATCTCGGTCCCGAAGGAGAAATCATCTACTCCGACGGGCTGCGTGTGTGGCGATTGGAAGATCATCCTGTCAAGCTGCACTCGGGCCACATTATCCAATCGGTCGTGATCACCTGAGTACAACGTGCACCACCATCTTTCGCTCGCCGGCGAAACCGGACACCGCTCAGTTCGCCGGCGGCGCGTCGAGAAACTCGTTGATCATCGGCACGAGCCATTGGGTGCGCGACGTCACTTTCATATGGTCTGTGTCCGGCAACACCGCGACGTGTGAATTTGCGATCAACCGGAAAGTTTCCACCGCGTGTTCGGGACGCATTACGTCCGCGTCGCCGACCACGACCAAGGCGGGCGACTTGATGGCGCGAATCGATGCGTCAGGAATGTCTTTGAAGTTTCTCATCCGCCCGACGCATTTGTCGAAAAAGCTCTGGAGTTTTTCCGGATGAGGCGAGACCTCGCGATAGGCGTCCTGCAATTGTTTTGGCATGTCCTTGAGCTGAACGTTCGCAAACGAATCCCAGAACCACGGATAACTTCCATCACGCTTGAACACCGCGGATGCCACGATGAGTTTGCGCACCAACTTGGGATGACGGATCGCCACTTGAAACGCGATCGTGCCTCCATTGCTGAAACCAAAAATATCGGCCTGCCCGATATGCAGATATTCCAGCAGCGCCGCGGTATCGTCGGCTGAATTTTCAAAATCGAACGGTTGATCGGCGATGTCGGCCGTGTGACCAAAGCCACGCTGCTCAAATGCGACGATTTGCCGGTCGCGAGCGAGTAGTGGCAGCAAGTGGCCGAAGGAAGTTATTATCGTGTCACCACCACCATGCAGCAGAACCAGGAGCGGACGGCTTGGATTCGCCGCGCCGTGAATTTCATAATAGATCCGGAGACCGTTGACGGGAGCATAGCCAGTTTGCATGAGATTGGAGAGGTTCGAGGTTGGCTCAGCGGCGTGCAACGACATCGCCGCCGTAAGCGAGAGGAGAATGGATTTCATCGTCAGCTTTGAAGTTGAATTGCTGGTTTCAATCATACAACGAACGAGAGCGACGTGTGCGGACAATGAAACGAATCGCGCAGACCGCAAACTCACCCGGCGAGGATACCGCACGGTTCCACCGTCGCGTAGCAGCCGTCGTCAGACGGCTGGCCAGCGGTGTTACCACCGCTGCTACATCCATTCCGGCGTCATGGTATGGACTCCATGGGAATGCCAGAATACGCAGTTGAAACGCGGAGCACGCGGAGAAAAAAATGAAGAATTGGATTCGAAGGACTACTCACCCGTGTGAGCACTGTGCAATCGCAGGGGGGCTTCAAATCTCCGCTTTTTGCGCTTTCTGGGCTTTTTGTGGCCAATTCATCTGTGGAATTTAGCGTCCTCTCACCTGTTCATGGAAATTGGTGGCCGGGTCGGATTCGAACCGAGGGGCTATCATCCCCTACCCCAGTGTGTAGCTCAGCCATAACGGGAAGTGTGACGCGAGTGAGCCTGGAAACCAGGGAGCAAACACGAAGCCTTCCCACCTTATAAAATCGGACGAAACGCAGGAAATATTAGAAGAAATCGCTCGCGCCAGATAAACTTTTCATCCGCCGGGGACAGATCTCCGGGGCAGGGTTTGGGAGCGTTTGACACCCCCCAACCCCATGCGTCCGTCATCCTTTCCAACTGTAGGAGCGGCTTTATGCCGCGATTCGCGCACGTTGCCACGTTCGAATCGCGGCATAAAGCCGCTCCTACATCCAAACCAAAGCCATTCGACGATCTCACAACTTGCGACAGCCTCCGGGTATCGGATTCACCGCGAACGACCTCTCGCCCTACTCGTCGTCAGGCACGCCGCCGCCGGATGCGGTGATGTCTTCGGGTTTGATCTTATCGACGTTGAAGCGCTCGACCTTGCCGCGGATTGTTTTCATGAGCTCCTCCAATTCCGGCGGCTCCTTCATGAAACGCAGCGGATTGGAACGCGCGACGACGAATGTTTTGAGGTAGGGACTCACGAAGCCTTTCGCTTTTAATTTCTGCACGACCTCGGCCACCTTCTGATCCAGCTCCAGCAACATCTCCGCGTGGCGCTCGTGCAAAGAAAGCGTTTTCGTCAGTGAATTCTCACCAAATTCCGTCAGTCGTCGCACGAACGGATGATACAATCCGCCGCTAAAACGTGCGTTCTTTTCATAGCAAAGGCCCATTTTGATGAATGACGCCTCTTCGAAATAGTAGCCGAATTCCTTTTCCGCTTTCGCCGCGTTCTCTTCGAGAAGATTGCGAAAAATGCGAATCACCTCGAGCGATTTGTCCTTCAGATTGTGCGCTTTCTCGGTATTGAGCGCCAAAATTTGCCACGCCACTTCGCGCTTGGGCACCACCAGCGCGGTAATGGATTTCGCTCCAAGTCGTCGCATCGCCGCGAGGCGATGTCCGCCATTGGGCGTCCAGAATCCTTCCTTCGGCGCCGTGATCGCAATAATGGGATCCAGAAACATCCCGGTGCGGTGCAACACGTCGGCGAGTTTCTTGTGGTGCATGTCCGAAACATCACGCTGAAACGGCGTCGGCTCGACCTGATCAAGCGGCAACACCGCGATCAACAACGGGTGTTTTCCGAGCGGGTCGGAATATTGTCCAACGACCACGCCGCCGGAACGTTCGACGGCAGCCTTGGTTTCGAGCGCTTCGCGGGTGAGTTCGGACAATACCGTTTCAGCGGCTTCCGCGCCGCGCGTGTTCGACCTGGCCTTGCGAGGCCGTTTCTTCGGTGGCATCCGCTTCAAGGTGCTTTTGGCCATGTGGGAATTGTTTCCCTCAATCCAAATTTCTCAACTGCGTTTCGGTAAAGATCCCCGAAGCAAGCTCCAGGGCATTCGATCAACCCACCCATGACACCGAACCCGATTCTGCCTTCGCGTAGCAGCCGTCGTCAGACGGCTGACCAGCGGTGTTACCACCGCTGCTACATCCATGCCAGACCCGTTCGACGAGCTCACAGTCCGCGACAAGCTCCGGCGTGTTGGACCCAATGGGAATAAAACTCCGCAGAGTGAGTCCCGTCGCCGAACTGTTCCGCGGGCGACAGACGGCGTGCCGGCAAGCGGCAGTCCTAAAAAATCTCAACTGTGCCCAGGAGCGCCTTCTGCCTTCGGCGGTGTTTCGGCTTTCATCGTCGCGAAATTTCCTTCCTCGCATTGTTGGACAAAACCCTCGGTGACTGACTTCAAGTCTTCCCACCGGCGACGGATCGCTTTTGCCTCGTCTTTCGTAATGGCGTTGTCCGACGCCGCGACGGCGATCACACCGAGCATATCGGCAAATTCCTGCACGATGCTGTTGGTGGAAGGGATCAGCTGGTAGGGGTGAGGTTTCGCTTTGGGATTCGTAATGAAAAATCCCCCGGCGCGTTCGCATACCCATTGGGCGATGCGCTCGTCATTGGTAATCTTCAGGAGCTGGTCGATGCGATCGAGAGGGTTGTTCGCCCCGCTACCCGTCTCATCCGTGGGCGGCTCGGCCCATTTGTAGATCAGCGACAGCGACAGGCCCATGTCGGCTGAGATTTGTTTGGCGCTGGTTTTCTTCAGCACTTCCTTGAGCACCTCGTGCGATTGCATGGCCGCGAATCCTGCCGCGCCCGCCGGCAAACGCAATCCTGTCGTGCAGCCCTCTAATACGGGTGCGCTGCGCTCTAATTTGAGACTCCCGGGCGAACTGACCGGCACTTTTTTATGTCTTTCCCCCAGTGTTTGTGGCTAAAACTAAGCCTCACCATTTTCCCTTCATGAACATTCACGAGTATCAGGCCAAGGCGCTCTTCGAAAAATTCGGCGTTCCCGTCCCCAAGGGCGCGGTTGCCACCACCCCTGAGGAGTTCATCAACGCGCTTACCCAGCTGCCCGAAGGCCCCACCATGGTGAAGTCCCAAATCCACGCCGGTGGGCGCGGCAAGGGCACGTTCACCGACGGATTCAAAGGTGGCGTGAAATTTTGCAAGACCAAGGCCGACGCCAAGGAAATCGCCGGCAAGATGCTCGGTAACACCCTCGTCACTCTCCAGACCGGGCCGGCGGGCCGCAAGGTGCAGACGATCTACTTCACCGTCGCGAGTGATATCAAAAAGGAATACTACCTCGCCATCCTGCTCGACCGCGCGAGTTCCAAGCCGGTCATCGTGGCATCCACCGAAGGTGGCATGGATATCGAAACGGTCGCTCACAACACTCCGGAAAAATTATTCAAGGTGCTCGTCGATCCGGCATACGGCCTCGCCGATTTCCAAGTCCGCGAACTGATCACGAAGCTCGGCTTCACTGGAGTGGAGACGAAGAACGCCGCCAAACTCATCCGCAATCTTTACACCGCTTTTTGGGAAACTGACGCGGCGATGATCGAGGTGAATCCTCTCATCACCACGCCAACCGGCGATGTGCTGGCGCTCGACGCGAAAGTTTCATTCGATTCAAACGCGCTGTATCGCCATCCCGAAATCGTCGCATTGCGCGATCTCAACGAGGAAGACCCGAAGGAAATCGAGGCTTCCAAATTCTCACTCAGTTACATCGCTCTCGACGGCAGCATCGCCTGTCTCGTCAACGGCGCCGGTCTCGCGATGAGCACGATGGATATCATCAAACACTACGGCGGCAGTCCGGCGAACTTCCTCGACGTCGGCGGCGGCGCTTCGAAGGACCAGGTCGTCGCGGCCTTTAAAATCATTCTCGGCGACCCGAACGTGAAGGGAATTTTCGTTAATATTTTCGGCGGCATCATGGACTGCAACGTCATCGCCACCGGTATTGTGGAAGCGGTCAAGGAAGTCGGCCTCAAGCTGCCACTCGTGGTTCGCCTCGAAGGCAACAACGTCATCGCCGGCAAAGCGACCCTCGCCGCTTCCGGTCTTGCGCTCGTCTCGGGCGATACGATGGCCGATGCCGCCCAAAAGATCGTCAAACTCGTCGCCTGAACCTCTAACCTCGCGGAAATTTTCCCATGTCCATTCTCATTACTCCTGCCACCAAGATCATGGTTCAGGGCATCACCGGTGATTTCGGCGGACGCCACGCCAAACTGTCGCTCGATTACGGCACGCAAGTCGTCGCGGGTGTCACGCCAGGTAAAGGCGGCCAGTTTTTCGAACACGCCGGCCATAAGGTACCGATTTTCAATTCTGTCGCCGACGCCGCCAAAGCCACGGGTGCAACGGTGTCCGCGATTTTTGTGCCGCCGCCCTTCGCGGCTGACGCGATTCTTGAATGCGTCGACGCCGATCTCGATCTCGCGGTCGCAATCACCGAAGGCATTCCGGTCAAGGACATGATCCGCGTGAAGCGCACCATGCAGGGCCGCAAAACCCGGCTGCTGGGACCCAATTGCCCTGGCGTGGTGACTCCTGGCAGCGGCAAGGATTCCAATGGCGGCTGCCGCATCGGCATCGCTCCCGGGTATATTCACAAGAAAGGCCACGTCGGCGTGGTTTCGCGCTCAGGCACCCTCACCTATGAGGCGGTTTTCCAGCTTACGTCGAAGAATATCGGCCAGACGACCTGTGTCGGCATCGGCGGAGACCCAGTCAACGGCACCTCGCATCTGGACATCATTAAAATGTTCAACGACGACGCCGATACCCACGGCATCATCCTCATTGGCGAGATCGGCGGAAATGCCGAGGTCGAAGCGGCCCGTTGGATCAAGGCCAACTGTAAAAAGCCCGTCGCCGGATTTATCGCGGGCGCCACTGCTCCCGCTGGTCGCCGGATGGGACACGCCGGGGCAATCGTCGGTGGAGCCGAGGACACGGCGGCAGCCAAGATCGCCGTGTTTAAGGAATGCGGGATCGAGGTGGCTGTCACCCCGTCCGACATGGCCGACGCTCTCCTTCGAGCGGCCAAAGCGAAGGGCGTCACGCTTTCGTAAGCAGTCCTTCGGTGATATTTCCAAGCCAGACTTCTTTGAAGTCTGGCTTTTTTGCTGCCATATTCCGGAAATTTCGTCTTACTTCCGTTCGTGCGCAGAACACTACTCCTTGTTTTCACTGCCATCAGTTGTGTCGTCTGCACTTGCATTGGTCAGCAGTTTGGCAATGCACAGCGCCGGGACGTCCGATGGCTCTACGAAGCGATAAAAAATTCCGATTCGGTGGATATCCTCGAAGGATTGCCTCATAAATATTGGGAAGCCGACGCCCGCACGGCGGAAGCGGCAAAACCAAATATCATCAAGATCGGAGACGAACTTTTTTATCCCAAGGCGTTGGATGTTCCGATCGAAACAAAAAACAAATTAAACGAGCAGTTCCTGAAGGAGAATCTATTCACCGTGCCGGAAACCGAAGCGTCCCCCTTTACCACTCAAGGCTGCGGTGGATTTCACGCCGACTACGCAGTGCGCTGGAATCGCAATGGCGACATGCTAGCGTCAGCGCTCATCTGTTTTGGTTGCGAACAGGTCATGCTCGTCAACGACAAGAAAACGACCATGGCCAATTTTGCACCGGAAGGGAAAACGGTATTTACAGCCAACCTTAAATCGCTCCGGCAATCGCGACCTTCCGCCACCAATAAAATCGGTAGTTCGCTTCTGCCCAAACCCGAGCTCTTCAAGCCGCAGCTGCCGTCGAAATCCGGCTCGTAACGAACGAAACCAGCCCGCTCAAGCAGTTCAGGGGGCCGAAATTCGGCCGAATCCACTCTTGGGGTCTCTCGAGTACGCGGTGCCGAAAAAAAGTTTGGGCCTCAGGTATCGCGTAAGCCTTCAAAATTCAGCCATTTATTGATCGAGCCGGGGGTTCCTTCGTTTCAGAGTGAAAATTTATCTGGCATAGGACACGAAACTTTGCACGATTCGCCTCGCATCAGGAAAGGATCAGCTGACAACAGTTGATTCTGCCAACCGGGTCTAGGAGTGATCACGGTGGTTTCGAGTGGCACCCGCCACCCGGATGTGAGAGGGGTAAAACCTTCTAACAAAAAAACTCCTCCTAAAAAAACGGAAAGCCGCCTGATGACCTCAGGCGGCTTTCGTTTTTTCGGAAAAACCCTGGTGCGCGAACGATTAATTAAAACTCAACCGCTCACGCATCATGTCAGCATCCAACCTCATCACCCTCGCTTCCCTGCGCATCAGCCAGGGGAATCCGAATCACCACCTTTGGAATAACAACGGTACGTGGTTCCTTCACTACACGGTCTATCCGACTCCTTTCACCAAGGAACGCGTCCGCCGCTCCCTCGGCACCAAGTGCGTGCAAACGGCGCGCGACCGTCGCGACCAGTTTTTTGGTCATCTGGCAAAAGGAGCCAACGCTTCCGCCGGACTCGGCCGGGTTGCCGTCGCCTGATTAATTCCAGTTCATCTTTTGCTTTCAAAGCACGCTGCAAAGCGTGCTTTTTCATTGGGGGCGACGTCCCCGGTAGGGCGGGACCGCTGGGCCCGCAGCGAATGTCGTTACGGCGCGCCTAGCACTGTTGCTGCTTACTCGGCATCCCGGTATTTGTCCACGCACCTGCGTGCGAGGCAAACGGTCGCGCCCTACCCACTTAAAGAGAAAATGCACAAGGCGATTGGAATTAAGCCGGTATGCGGTAGGGGCCGTTGCCCTCAACGGCCCGTTGGGATGTCACGTTGTTAACCGGAAGGCCGTTGGGGGCAACGGCCCCTACCACCGGGATACAGACGTCACACGCGGAACTCCGTCATTCACCACTCACGGAATCCTCAACTGCATCCCGACCCGCAACGCATTGGACCCCTGCAGTGCGTCGCGATTGGCCTGATAAATGTCCTGCCAGCGGTTGACTGTGCCATAATACCGCATGCTGATGCGGGAGAGAGAATCGCCTTCTCCGACCGTGTGGTAACGCGGCAGATTTTCGGTCGTCGATACGCTGGGCGCCGATCTCGTCGGAGCGGGGTTTCCAGAGGCTATGGCCGCCGCCGGTGTGCCCAAACGCGCGGTCGCCGCAATTTGGTCGAGGGTACCCTGAGCTTGCGTGAGTCGTGCCACCAATGCGCTGTTCTCCTGCCGCAATTGGGCGATAACACTGACGCGCTCGCGATCACGCGCGTTCGCTGCGTCGGCCGCGCGAGATTGCGTCACCCGGCTATTTTCCAATTCCCGTCGCAGTTGGGAAAGCTGCGCGGTGACTGCGTCGACATTTTGTTGTCCACTTCGCTCTGCGTCGGCGCGCTGTTGATCGGCATTGCGCACCGTTTGCGCCAGGCGTGCCATCTCTGCGCGCACCAAATCGAGCTGTCGCTGCACGTCTTCCTTTTCCTGCTCAAGCTTCGTGTTCGTCTGGGTCAACTCCGCCACGGAAGTGTTATGTTGCTCGGCCGCTTTTTCCGCGTCCGTCGTCCGCGATTGTTGCGCCGCCAACTCGCCTTGCGCCTTCTCTGCCGCCTGCCGGCTTGTCCCAAGTTGCGCCGTCAAATCATCGGCGTTTTTGTGCCACGCGTCCACCTCTTGCTGCGCCTTCAAAAGCTGAGCGCCCACACTCTCCAATTTCTCCTGCAACGCACTTCGTTCCTCGGAGAGCGCCGACACCGAAGCTGCTGCTTTGTGCGCATCATCGAGTTGCAATTTAAAATCGTTCCGATCCGCGACAGTTTTTTGCGCGTCGGTATTCAAACGGGAATTCTGCCGCGTGAGTTCATCATTGGCCGCCGCAAGTTCCTTCACCTTCGCACGCAGTTTTTCCGCATCGTCGTTTGATGTGCTGTTTTCATTTTCCTTCGCCGCCAGCAGGGCCCGGTTGGCTTCGGTAAGCGAGCGATTGGTATCGCGCGTGCGCTGAAGTTGCGACGCCATGGTTGCGATCTCTTTCGCCGTGCCATTGCGCTCCTCCTCCACCTGACCCTCAAGCTCCTTCACGTGAGCCTGCAGCGTGCTGATCTCCATTTTGTAGGCGTCAGGCTGGGCCGCCGTGACCGCTTGCGACTGGGCGGCGAGTGCGGCCTCGGTGGACTTCTTCGCATTCTCCAAATCTTTTTCCAGCTTGTCGTTGGCGGCGGTCAACTCCGCCACCGTCGCCGTCAGCTTTTCCACTTCGGCGCTATTCTCCACGCCAGTCGCAGCAGGTTTGGCCGTTTCGTCTCCAGTGGTCGTCTCGGGAACTTTTGTTTTCGCGGCCCCCAATTGTTTTTGAAGTTCGGCAATTCGCACCTGCGCCAGATCGAGATCATGGCGGTTGCTGTTCATGAACGCGGTCACCTGTTCGTTATCGCGCGCCAATTGTTCATTCTTCGCCCGCAATGCCGCTGCTTCGGCGCCGGCCTGACGCAGCCGCCGGTTTTCCTCGCGCAACGACGTCCGCTCTTCGCGCAACGTGGCAAGATCCGTCGGATCAGGCTTTCCGGAATTAGCCACACCAGCGGACGAGGCCGCCTGTTTTGCCGCCTTCAATTCTTTTTCCAACCGCTCGTTTTCCGCGGTCAATTCCGCCACCGAATTTCCGCTTTTCTCGAGCGCCTGGCTCGCCTCATCCAACTGTTGTTGCAATCGCGCGCGGGCCTGAGCCAGGTCGGCCTCACCGGCAGCAGACGGACGCGAGGAAATGATTTTTTCCGGCTCCGTTTTTTCCGCCGCAGGTTTCGCCGTCGACTCGGAAGACGCCACCGGGGGCACAGGCGTGCTCGTGGCCGGCCCCGCAGCCAGAGCGGCGGGCGCGGGAGTCGCCTTCAATTTATTCGCCCGCTCGTCAACGAGACGCGCCGCCTCGGCAAGCTGCGCCGGCGTGAGTCCCTGACTCACGAAATCGCGTGCGGCAGGATTTGCTCCATTTTGTACGGCCAGACTCAACCACATCATCGCCTGGACCGGATCTTTTCCCAAGCCGCTCCGCCCTTCCGCGATCATCAGGCCGTAATTATTTTGGGCCGAAGCAAAATTCTGCTCGGCAGCCGCGCGGTAAAGCACCGCGGCGGCCGGTTCGTTTTTCTCCACGCCACGTCCTTCTTCGAGCAGTAACCCGAGATTGTACTGGGCGCGCGCAAATCCGTGATCGGCCGCCGGCTGATACCAGCGCATCGCCTGCGCTTCATCTTTCTTCACCCCGCGGCCCGTTTCATACGCGAGTCCAAGGTTGAATTGTGCTTCGGTGATGTCTTTTTCCGCGGCTTGCTTGTACCACAGACTCGCCTCGAACAAATCCTGCCCGACACCGCGACCGGCAGAGTACATGTTACCGATATTAAACTGGGCCGGGCCAAATCCTTGTTCGGCGGACATCAGGTAATATTTGAATGCCTGTCTTTCGTCCACCGGCACGCCCCGGCCAAGTTCGTACGCCAGCGCGAGATTAAATTGCGCGGGAGAAAATCCCTGATCCGCCGCTTTCTTGTACCAAGTTATCGCGGTGGCGTAATCCTGTTTTACGCCACCGGATCCGACCGAGTAGGCGTTGCCCAAGCTGTTTTGCGCGTCCGGGTCAGATCGTTCCGCCCTATCGCGGACTTGAGTAAGATCGACAGCCGAAGCAGACTGGGATCGGAGCGTTGAGAGACCAAGGCTGCTGAATAAGGCGATACTGATAACGGCACGCCCTATCTTCGCTGGCACCGGGAAGCGGGTTAACGCGGCGGAATTACGCACACGTTAAGTTAAGGGGACAACCCTGCATGGGAGCAAGGCCGCATCCTGCATGCCATGGATAATTTTCTTATCGGGTGGACAAAATGTGGCGAGCGCACCCGACAACTTCGCCTGACCGCCCACGACAAAATAGTACGGGCACAAACGAAGCCGGCCCGGTTTGGATTGCGCCTGAACGGGCACCGTTGCATCCACCGGCCGGTCATAAATCGGATGCTGGAGTCGCATCGGCTTTCGATACTCCTGCAATAAATGCAGATTGGTCGGCGCCAGTTTCAGGGCTTGATCGACTCCCTGCTGCCATTCTTCCCGCGAACAATCGCTGCCAAGCACCACGCTTCGCGCGCCCCACGCGGTCTCGTGAAAACCGCTGATCTTGATAATGAGATCGCGCTCTTTCTGGGACGCCGCGCTCAGGTCGCGCCAATCCGATAGCATACGACCGCCGACTTTGGGACCATCGAGCACTGCGCCCGGCGGAAGTGGCGTGGGATCCATGATCCACGATTGTGGAATCAATTGCCGAAGCAGTTTCAGGTTCCGTCCGCTGACGGTTTCGGACCAAAATTCCTGCAGCAGGTGGTGATGAAAAAGCGCCAACGCCAGTTTCTCCTCCTGAAAATGCCGCATCGGCGGCGCGATCGACACCGCACCCGCTTGCCATGCTTCCAGGATATCCGGCGCCACACGTACATTGGCCCAGTCGAACAACTCGAAAAAGCGGTACAGAATATCGATCTTTTCCGGCGTACCATCGACATTGAAAAACAATTCGCCACCGAGGGGAAACACATCCTCCGGCCGCATCGAAAACACCCGCCGGCCGAGGCGCTGCTGTTGCTCTGCGAGCCACTGCATTTCGGGACGATAGGTCGAGGCTTCATCGCTAACGAGAATCGCGATGAGCGGATTCCGCAGTTCGGGACGCAGGCCAGCGAGAGATTGGTGGAAATTTTCCACCATCGCGTTGCGGCTGCCCAAAATCGAAGCGTCGGTGTCGCCGCCGTAAAGTTGATTCAGGAATGCCGTCAGTCCAATCCCACCGGGCACCGAGTCGAGTTCGGTCAGGGCAAATCCTTCCTCTGTCAGCAGCAAATCCGGGCGCAACACCGTGGGAAATGCGCCGCGGTTTTTTGGGTCGCGCGCATGTTTTATCAGCTCGGGCGACTTGCCGCGGTCCAGATAATCCGCGACCCATGGCGCGAGCAGCGGTTTATTGCGCAGGAGATTTTTTCCGGCGGCGGAACGCAAATAAAGCGTTTCCATCGCCTGGTGAAATTCGAGGCAGGCCGCACCGATTTGCTCCAGTTGCGCGAGTTGCTCTGAAGAAATCGGCCACGCTTCCGGGGAAAGCTGCCATGTTTTGTCTTCAAACAGCGACTGGCTGCTAAAGGCGTGGCGAAGCGTTTCGTAGTGAAGATCAGGCATCGGCGGAAATTTTGTCCCGTTTGTTTATCGTTCTTCAGCCGAAGTGCAAACGAAGCGGTTCATTTCCTAGTCGTCGATTTGAATGTCCTTGTTGCGATGCCGTGGACAACCCGCGCGGAGCCAGCCATAAATGAAGCGGTCGAGATCGCCATCGAGCACGCCCTGGGTATCGCTTGTGCTCACCCCGGTCCGCAAATCCTTTACCATTTGGTAAGGCTGCAGCACGTAGCTGCGAATCTGGCTGCCAAATCCGATTTCGCCCTTTTCCCCGTAAAATTTTTCCATCTCGCTGCGTTTTTCGTCCAGGCGCCGTTCATAGATGCGCGCTTTCAGGACGACCATTGCCGTCGCTTTGTTTTTGATCTGCGAGCGCTCGTTTTGGCAAACCACGACAATGCCGGTGGGAATGTGAGTCAACCGGACCGCCGAGTCCGTGGTGTTGACACCCTGACCACCCTTGCCGGACGACCGATAGACGTCGGTGCGAATATCGTCCTCGGCGATGGTGACATCGACGTCTTCAGTGATCTCGGCCACCACGTCCACGGCGCAAAAGGAGGTGTGCCGGCGTTTATTCGAGTCGAACGGACTGATACGCACCAGACGATGCACGCCGCGCTCGGCCTTGGCGTAACCATAAGCGTTTTCGCCTTTGATCAAAATGGTCGCCTTCGAAATGCCTGCGGTATCGCCTGGTTGCACTTCCATCAGCTCGACCGTAAAGCCGCGGCGTTCCGTCCAGCGCGAATACATACGGAACAGAATATCCGCCCAGTCGTTGGACTCGGTGCCACCTGCCCCCGCCTGGATACTGAAGATGGCGTTATTGCGATCGAATTGGCCCGTGAGAAAGGAGCCGATTTCCAACTTGTCGAGCTCTTCGACCATCGACGCGACGGAACTGTTGAGTTCCTTCGCATAGTCCTCTTGCTCGGCGGGAGTCGCCGACTCGAGCAATTCGACCATCAGATTCGCATCGTCAACGCGTTTGTTAAACGCCACGAGTCCGCCAATCATGCGCTTCAGGTTGTTGACCTGAGCGATGTGCTTCTGGGCTTTTTCGCTGTTGTTCCAAAAATCCGGAGCGCCCATCTCCGCTTCCATTGCCTCTATCTCGCGCTGCTTTTGTTCGACGTCAAAGAAACCTCCATAAGTAGCCGGCGCGCTTCTTTATGTTTTCGAGATGGGAAAAAGTTTCGGGAGCAATCATGAAGACCGCTTACCCTTGGCAACCTGCCGCCGCTGTCAAGGCATGCTTGGCATGGAAACAATGGCTACTGGCGTGGATCCGGAAGAGGTGTGCTCGCCAGCGTGCGAGACTATCCCTCCTTTGGTGATTTCCATCTGCGAAGGGGCACCCAGGTAGATCACATTATAGCGATCAACGTGATACCAGGTCTTGTCGGGCAAGCCCTCGTGCACGGTCAGAGCGACGTTGTCCACCAGCTTGCGTGACTTGGCATTGTAGATCATGAGGCCAAATCCGGTCTTGGTTGGCACGGAAATCACGAACATCGCAGTCACGCCTTTTTTACCGTAAGGCCGCAGGAGCAGTTCTCCACTTACCAGTGCATAGGCCCGTTGCGCCGCCGTGGCGGTTTCGCGCGACTCGACGGGCAATGGCGGAATGATCGCAGGCGGCGAGAAATTCCATTTCTCAATAGGACCGTGCAAGGCATAGCCAAAGGCTTCCTTCACGATCTCGTATTCGCCATTTTTCACCTTCGCCACCATCTCAGGGGAAAGATTGGGAATTTTTTCCAGCAAGGCCGCGATTTCGTCCGTCGTGCCCGACGATTTCGCCAGAGCCTTGGAATCAAATTCCGTCGCCGGATCGTTCCACGCGATACTGAGCGCCTGGTAGCCAAAGTTCTGTCCGACATTTTTCAACAACTGCACCGATCCAACGATGCAAACCAGTGCCGCCGCGGTGAAGACCGGCCAAAGACCCGCTAACCACGATACTGAATTCGTCGAACCGGCTTTGCTCCCGACGGGCTGCAGGGAAGCCATGGCCGCTTTCATTTCGTCGTACTGCCGGGTCAATTCGGGCAACACTGCCGCCGATTCCGGCCAGGTTCGCTGGGCTTCTGCCAGACAACGCTCCGGGCCATCGCGCCAGGTCCACGGTACGGTGAGAGTTTTATCCCATCGCGCCGCGAGCTTGCGCACGCGCCATCCGAGTATCCTCCGGAGGCCCATCAAAATAAGTGCGAGCGCGGCAGTCGCCGGCACGTCTTGCGCGAGGACTACGCCAAAGGCAACAAGGCCCAACCAGAAAACACAAAAGGCATGCCAGCGTCCGGACCACGGCCGGCCCGCTTGCAACGCTTGCTTCAAGTGGAGCCAGAACAAGGCGACCTGCAATTGTTCGCTGCGCGCTTTTAACCGGGCGAGCTGCTGGCGTGTGTGCTCGATCCGCGTCACATAACCAAACCGCCGCGGATTTTCTCCCGTGACGACCAATAATACCTGGACCCAAAGAGCGGGATTTTTATCCGCCAGCATAGCGGCGAGAACGGGATTCTCGCAGGCTGCAAACGTGGTGCGCACCCGGTCCGCGCGTTTGCGCAACGCAGGCTCGGATTCAAGCGAAAGTTTTAAAACGTAGGTGCCCGTCTCCGCATCGGTCGGGTCGATCCAGCCATTCTGTTCGCCCTGCCGCAGCGCCGCGCCACCGACCGTAGCCAGCTGGCTGAGGGTGATGCCCGCCGTCGCATCAAGCGGGGTGATCAATGCCAGGCCAGGCGCCGAAATCAGCATCTTCAGTGCACCAAAATTCGCCGCGTCTTGCGCCATCGCAAGGAGCTCGGTCAAGCCCGGCACGTCCATTTTCCGACCCTTGATGACCAGCGTTCCAGGTTGCGGACCAAAGGCCAGCCAGGTCAAAGCCGCGGTCAACGTACGTCGGCCGGCATCGGTTACACCACTCACTTCCAGAGCGCTCACCTGTCCATGCGTCTGCTGGAGTTTGATCAGATCCGTCTTGTGCTCTTTCACCGTGGTCAGGAAATGCACCAGCGTTTCCTGATTTTCCGGGTCGAAAAGATTCATCTCACCGTCGGCCCAATTTTCCGCTGAGCGGAAAAACACCGCGGCTTCGGCGATGCTGCGGCCGCGACCCTGCCAGGTGAAGAATCGCGCGTTGCGCGCGAGGTCGTAGTAATTCGGGACGTTTTCCTTCGCGAGCCAGCGCGCAATTGATTCGCTGCCCCAGCGCGCGTCACGGGCGCTCGTCAGCAAGCCACGCAACATGCCCTTGATGGTGGGCGCGACTGTCGGCATCGACTCCACGGCACCGGCGCGCGTGCCTGGTGGATCGATCTCGAGCAGGAGATTTTTTGCCCGCTCCGCCACTTTGGGACTTGGATCGCGGATGACGTCGTGACCAAACAGGCCGCTCATGACGTGGCGGCCGAGAATCATTTCCTGCACCACCCGGCCGAGAGACCACCAATCCCACGCGCAAAGACCTATGCCGGGAGATTTGCCCTCGGCATCCATCGCCTCCGGCGGCGCATAGAACGGATCTACTTCAACGGGATTGATGACCGCCTGTTTATAAAAAGTCGCGGTGTTCAAACCACCTAAAATAATCTCCGGCTTATCTTCCTCTCCCCCGAGATAAATCACTTCCGGCCGGATACGGAGATGGACAATGCCCAACGAATGGAGCGCGGAAATCGTCGCCGACACCTGCTCGAGCAATTTATTCTGCGTGGAAATCTCCGCTTGGTGGCAGGCAACCCATTCGCGAAGAGTGGTTGCGGGCGGCTGCTGGACGACTTCATAGCGCCAGCCTTCTTCTTCGTGGGCCTCAACGCAGGTGACGATTTTGGCCTGCTCGGGCAATTTCGTGCTGAGCAATTCCCAGACGCCACGACGGGTGGCGGTCGATTTGTTCAACAAAGTCGCCGAGATCAGCACCTGTTCCATCCGGCCGACATGAGTGGCCTCAAAAACATTTTCTCCGCCGGTCGGTGATGGACCGTCAATCTGGTAGCCTTTCCAACGCTCGCCGGTTGCCAGTTTACAGTTTCCCACAGGGAAGGGACGCAGGGACACCGCTGGCGATGTATTGCCAGTCGGGGTGCGCAGGACCTCAGTCGCCTCTGTCCCAGGAGTTGCGTCAGGCATAGGGTTTTGAGCCGAGAAAGCTCATAGGTATTTCGGCACTTCACCCCTCGGACTTTAGCGCTTAAAATGTTAAAAAATGGTGACGCGCACGTTGGTATATTGCGCTCTATCAGGCAGTAATAATCGACGACACGACGGCCGAAATGCAGGAGCTCGCTTGGAAGAGATTCGGAGCCTCCCTTGCCGGCGCACACGCTGAATCGCTCGCCCGTTCGACTCGCTCAGGGCCCAGAGCCGGTCGTTGGGCAAGCAAGCTCCTCCATTTCTGAACAAACCAAGGCCTTGGTCTGTGAAACGGTCCGCCGTGCAGAACGGCGGACACAAAAAAAGCCACAGATTTCTCTGTGGCTTGAAAGTGATGGATACGCAGGAGGCGGCTCAGTTAAACGCGTTGGCGAACCACTTCTGGTAGTGCTCTCCAATAACCGGGGCAGGCTTCCGTTCGCCACCGGCTGCGGCGATCAGGCCCATCAGCCAAATCACAAACAGCGAAATTCCAATCACTGGCCAGAGCAGCAGCATCAGAAAATTAACCACCGGGATCATGGAAATGATCACCCCAGGGAGCCAGAGGACCAGTCCGGTTACGATCAGTCCCAGAACCTGGCGAAGATGAAACGATCCCAGCGCAGTCTTCTTACTGCCGTGCATGACGATCGCGATGATGAATCCGATGATAGTAATGTAAGCGAGAATCGCGACGGTGCGATCTTCGGTGGTCGATGTAGCAGCTGCAACCGGAGGTGTTTCAGGTGTGGACATGATAGAGCAAGTTTGAGGAGACGATGCGGGTGTACCTCGGTATTCTGCTCTGGGAACCCCACGCGTCAATACCGGTAAGGCGAATTACGCCCATCGGCCCACCTATGGGTCACCCGCGCAATGTCCCGGCGCTCTTCTCCGCGAGAAAGCTCTGATAAGTCCTTTCCACGCCCTCCCGCAGGCTGATGCGAGCCTTCCAGCCGAGCTTGGTGAGCTTGGTCACATCCATCAACTTCCGCGGCGTACCGTCGGGTTTGGTCGAGTCCCAGACAATCTTACCGCCAAAGCCCGTGGCTTGCGCGACCAGTTCGGTCAGCTCCTTAATGGTCACATCCGTACCGGTGCCGACGTTAATCAGATCGGGCGGATTGGACATCTTCAACAGGAAGGCACACGCATCGGCCAGATCGTCCACGTGCAGGAATTCACGCTTCGGCGAACCGGTGCCCCACGCGACGACTTCCGCGCGACCCGCTTCCTTCGCTTCATGGAATTTCCGGATCAACGCCGGAAGCACATGGGAATTCTGCAAATGATAGTTGTCGTTCGGCCCGTACAAATTCGTGGGCATCGCCGAATGGTAAAGCACCCCGTATTGTTTCCGGTAATACTCGCAGAGCTTCAGCCCCGCAATCTTCGCGATCGCATAGGCTTCATTTGTCGGCTCAAGCGGACCCGTCAGCAAGCTGTCTTCCGCCATGGGTTGCGGCGCATGTTTGGGATAAATGCAGGAGCTGCCCAAAAACAAGAGCTGTTTCACTCCCGCTTGATAAGCGCCATGCACGCAGTTGGTGGCGACCGCGAGGTTGTCGTAAATGAATTCGCCCGGATACGTGTTGTTCGCGTGAATCCCGCCCACTTTCGCGGCAGCGATAATCGCGACGTCCGGTTTTTCCCTGGCGAAAAAATCCTTCACCGCTGCCTGGCTCGTAAGATCCAATTCCGCACGGCTCCGCTCAATCACGGTAACATCGCTTTCCCGCCGAAAGCGACGAACCAGCGCGGATCCGACCATTCCTTTTGAACCTGCAACGAATAACTTCATGGCGCGCCCAGTAAATGCCTGACCGGCGTTTCCGCCAGTCCGATTATTTGCCGGATTCCTCCGGCGTCCCGGACCGAAACATCAGGTTAGGCCCGATAGGAGTTTTTCGAGCTCCACCTTTTTCGCCCGCTGATCCGCCAGCTGTTTTCGCGCGCCTTCCAATACCGCTGGCGGCGCCTTGCTGACGAATGCCTCGTTCGCCAGTCGCGCTTCCGTCCCGGCGATGTGTTTGACGATCGACTCGAGTTCCTTGGTCAAACGGGCCTTTTCCGCCGCAGTATCGCCAGCGGGACGTTGGATACCGAAAGTGGCTATGCCCGTCACCGAATTTATCGCGTCAGGAATTGTCCCCGCTTGAAAAGCAGTGGTTTCGAAGATGCGCGCATAATTCGGCGCTGTCTGCGGTGTAAAGTACGCCGCGTAAGCCGGATTCACTTCGTAATAAACGACCGGCAGCTTCACGCCCGCGAGCCCAGCGGCGGCTTTGTCGGCGCGATACTTCGAAGCAGACAATTGCAGGACACGATTCGCCGCACTCGCTTTGAGATCGATCATCACGCCAAGAGCGCCAAAGGCATCGACCAACTGCGAAGTACCCTCGACCGAAGCGTCACGCATGAGGAACGTACCTTCAGGCCCATAGCCCAACAAATGCCAGAGCTCCTCGGTGATAAAAGGCGTGAACGGATGAAGCTGCAGCAGGGTCTCGCGAAGCACCAGATCTTGCAGCGCCAGACTGTTGGCCTTCGCCGATGCGTCCTGCACTTTCGCCTTGGAAACTTCCACGTACCAGTCGCAGAAATCATTCCAGAAAAATGAATAGATCGCCTGCGCCGCCGCGCTGAATTCGAATTCGGTAAAACAGCGATCAACTTCCCGCGCCGTCGCCAGCAATCGATCGAGGATACCGTGATCGTCCGCGTCAAACTTCGCCGGTTCCAATCGCGACAAGATCGCCGCCAGCGAAGAGTTGTCGGCCATTTCGCCATTCATCTGGCGGAAGCGGGCCGCGTTCCAAAGTTTATTACAGAAGCCTTTTCCGCTGTCGATGCGGTCCTCCTGAAAACGAATATCCTGCCCTTGAGGTGCAATCGAAACGATGCCGAAACGCAGTCCGTCAGCGCCGTATTTTTCTATCAGGTCGAGCGGATCCGGCGAGTTGCCAAGCGACTTCGACATCTTGCGCCCCTGCTGATCGCGAATGATACCGGTGAAATAAACGTTCTTAAAAGGAATGCGCCGCTCGAGCGACTCGCCCGGACGCACGAATTCCAAACCCGCCATGATCATGCGCGCGACCCAGAAGAAAATAATATCCGGGCCCGTCACGAGAGTGGCGGTCGGATAAAAATAATCGAAGCCAGCCTTCTGCATTGCCGCTTTGTCCGGCCAGCCGAGCGTCGCAAAAGGCCACAGCCATGACGATGCCCACGTATCGAGCACGTCGTCCTCCTGAATCCAATTCTCCGGATCAGCGGGACCTTCCAGTGAAACATGCACCTTGGTCGGATCGCGCAGGTCGGCCTCGGTCAGTTTTTCCTTATCGAGTCCTTTCTTGTACCAGACCGGGATACGATGACCCCACCACAACTGGCGGCTGATGCACCAGTCCTGGATATTTTCCAGCCAGTGCAAATAAACTTTCGACCAGCGTTCCGGATAAAATTTAATGTGTCCGTCACGCACGGCCGCCTTTGCTTCCTCCACACGCGGATACTTCAGCCACCACTGCCACGTGAGTCGCGGCTCGATCGGCACGTCGGCGCGCTCGGAGTAGCCGACGTTATTTTCGTAGGGTTCTTCTTTCACCAGAGCGCCCGATTCCTTGAGGAGTTCAGCGGCTTTTTTTCGACCGGCAAAACGATCCATGCCCGCCAACTCCGGACCGGCCAACGTGTTTAATTTGCCATCCGGCTCGAGCACGTCGATCGGCGCCAGCTGATGACGCTGCCCCACTTCGAAGTCCACCTTGTCGTGTGCTGGCGTAATCTTGAGCGCTCCCGAACCAAATTCCTTGTCCACCGCCGCGTCGGCAATGATCGGAATCTGCGCACGATTGAGCGGGCGCCACACTTTTTGCCCGATAAGCGCAGTATAACGGGGATCATCCGGATGCACCGCGATCGCCACGTCGCCGGGAATCGTTTCAGGGCGCGTGGTTTTTACTTCGATGTAATTGCCCGGCTGATTCACGAGCTCGTAGCGCACTTGATAGATCGAGCCTTTCGTGGGCTTCATGATCACTTCCTCGTCGGAAAGCGCCGTCAGACTTACCGGACACCAATTCACCATGCGCTTGCCGCGATAGATATGTCCTTTGGCAAAAAGATCCGCGAACACCGTGAGCACCGCTTTCGAATAATGCGGGTCCATGGTGAACTGCGTACGGTCCCAATCCGCCGACGCGCCGAGCGCCTGCAACTGTTTCAAAATCACGCCGCCTTTTTCTTCACGCCAGCCCCAGACCTTTTCCAAAAACTTTTCCCGTCCCAAGTGATGACGTGTTTTCTTTTCCTTGCGCAGTTCGCGTTCGACCACGGTTTGCGTGGCGATCCCCGCGTGATCCGTGCCGGGAAGCCACATGGCCTCCCTGCCCTCGAGCCGGGCGCGTCGAATCAAAATATCCTGCAGCGTGTTGTTCAACACGTGCCCCATCGTCAGCACGCCCGTCACATTGGGCGGAGGAATCACAATGCTATAAGGTTTTTTGCCCGGCTTGACGGGTTCACGCCCGGCAAAGCATCCGGCCTGCTGCCAGGCAGCATACCATTTCTTTTCCACATCCCGTGGTTCGTAGCTCTTTGTGATCTGAGGCATCAGTTCGGTTTCAGGTTTAAAGTGCAGTCAACGGCGCGGTTTGGCGGCTGACAAGCTGGTTCGGAGCAATAAACGTCCCCCAACAGTACTCCGAAATGTAGGAGCTTGCTTGCCCGTTCGACAAGCTCAGGGCCCAGAGCCTGTCGTCGGGCAAGCGATTCAGGACATCCATTACCAGCCATACGCTGAATCGCCTGCGAGCAAGCTCCTACACCCAGCCAAACCGCAGCAATTCAGACGGCACACGCTTCCCTAGCCGCGATCCAACACATCCAGTTCGGGCCATTGGGCAATCTTGCGATGCAGCGTCCGGCGGCTGATTCCCAGTAAAGTTGCGGCTTTCGTTCGGTTGCCACGCGCCTTCATCAGGGCTTCCCGGAGCAATCGTTTTTCATTGTCCTCCACCGAATACGGATTCGACGGTGTCGCCGTAAGCATCGAAGGCGGCGGCGCTGTCTCCCCACGGAATTTCGGCTCCAAATCGAATTCGCTCAGTTTCCCGCCACGTCGCAGCACGACGGCATTTTCGGCAAAATTGCGCAACTCACGAATATTCCCTGGCCACGGATAAGTCTGCAGATGCCGCATGGCACCGGGTTCAATCGTCACGGGCTCGTACCCATTTTCCTTCGAGTAAACCTTGATGAAATGCTCGAGGAGAATCGGAATGTCGTCCACCCGCTCGCGCAGCGGCGGAGTGGTGATGCGCACCACATTCAGGCGGAAGAACAGATCTTCGCGGAATTTTCCGTCCTTCACCATTTGCTCCAGATTCCGATTCGTCGCGGCGACCAAACGGACATCGACCGTGATCGTTTTGGAGCTGCCGATGCGCTCGAAACTTTTCGTTTCCAGAAAGCGCAGCAGTTTGACCTGGATCTCCGGCCCGATCTCCCCGATTTCGTCGAGAAAAACCGTGCCGCTGTCCGCAATCTCAAAGCGCCCTTCACGTCGCTCGGTCGCGCCCGTGAACGCACCACGTTCGTGGCCAAACAATTCGCTCTCCAATAAAGTCGCCGGCAACGCCGCACAATGCACCGGAACGAACGGCGCCTGGGCGCGTGGGCTGGCTTGATGGATGGCTTGGGCGATGAGTTCCTTGCCCGTACCCGTTTCACCCTCGATGAGGATTGTCGCTTTCGACGGAGCCACCAATTTCACGCGTTCGATCACCTCGGCCAGTTTCAGCGAGTGACCCACGATGCCGCCGACGCTGAATTTTTCGTCGAGGCGCTCGTGCAATTGCTTCACTTCCACCTCGAGCGTCTTCGTCTTCAACGCGCGCTGAATCAGAATTTCCAATCGGTCGATCTGCACTGGCTTCGTCAGAAAATCCACCGCGCCGCGCTTCATCGCTTCGACCGCCGACTCGATATTCCCGTAGGCGGTCATCATCAGAACCGCAGGCTTGTTGGGCAGCGTGAGGGCCTTATCGATCACCTTTAGACCACTTTTTCCCGGCATCCGAAGATCGGTAATGATGACCTCAAACTCCGAGGCGTCCATTAAGTTGAAGGCCTCGTCGGCACTGCCGGCCACGGAAACGTCATAGTGCTCCTGCAACGCCTGCTGCAGCCCCTCACGGGTGTGCTTCTCGTCATCGACGATCAATACGCTGGGCACCATTTTCCGGATGAAGCCAACCCTTCCCCCCGCGGTCAACGTGAAATGAGACGAGGTGGCACAATTAGCCAATTGGCGGCAAATCTGAGTACACTGAGATGCCGTTTGAGGCTTTTAAGATTGCCCGGAGTGCCGACCGATCATGAACATCCATGGCCGCAGCACCTTACGGTTGATTGATCATGTCCAGCGATCCACGCATCGATACTTACATTGCCGAGGCTGCCCCGTTTGCGCAGCCGATCCTCCGCCATTTTCGCAAGCTGATCCACGCAGCGTCCCCCGAAATAACCGAAGCATTTAAGTGGAGTCATCCCACCTATCTTTACCGCGGAAAAATGCTCTGCGGAACGGCTGCTTTCAAAGCGCATGCGACGCTCGGCTTCTGGCATCAGGACATGGAAAAGTTGTTGGCCAAAGAAATCGGGAAAACCTACGACGCGATGGGAATGTTGGGACGTCTCACCTCAATCGAAGACCTACCCGACGACAAAACCCTGCTGCGCTATTTCAAGACCGCGATTTCGCTCTATGACGAAGGTGTCCCCAGCAAGCCGAAGCCAAAACCCAAACCTCTCCCGAAAACGCCGGCCGACTTGCAATCGCTGTTACGGAAAAATGCGGCTGCTTCCGCGAATTGGGAAAAATTCAGTCCGAGTCATCGCCGTGAATACATCGAGTGGATCACCGAAGCCAAGCGGCCCGAGACGCGCGCCAACCGCATTGAAACCACGCTCGCCTGGCTGAAAGAAGGCAAATCGCGGAACTGGAAATATGAGAAGTGCTAGTGATCCGTCCCATCTAAAAAACCGCCGCTGATTGTTAAAGGCAGGGTCCGTCTTGGGAGCCATAGCCTCGGCGAAGGCTGCTGCCCTCAACGGACCTTCCGAGCGCGGGTGTAATTTGTCGGCGGCGTGACCTCCTCTTTCACTCTGTGCACTCCGGATCACTCGGTGTCCTCTGTGTCGAAAAATATTTGTCTAAGCCTTAGCCATCAAGTTGGACCCATACGGCCGGACCTCCTGTTCGCACCGTCACTGCTCACCAATGAGGCGTGGCCACAAGGGCCAGCCCTACACCTGAAAGGTCTAACTTTTAAGCATCCGAAACTGCCGGTGCTTTTGCGGGAATTGCAGCGTCACCACGGTACCCGTGCCCTCCTTGCTTTCGACGCCGATATGACCGCCGTGATCGCGCATAATCCGTTGCACGATCATCAGGCCCAACCCGTGACCACCAGCTTTCGTCGTGTGATACGGGGAGAAAAGCTTCGTCAAATCCTCGGTCTTGATCCCACTGCCCGTGTCCGAAATGCGCACAAAAACAAATTGATCGTCCGCTCGAATCCGGATGCCCAACACTCCACCCGGACCCATCGCTTCCATCGCATTTTTGACGAGATTAAAGAAAACCTGCTTCAGCTGATTCGTGTCGGCCAGGATCACCGGAGTAGTCGCCGGCAGTTCGCCTTCCACTTTCAATCCGCGATCGTCGAGTTCCTTCGATTGGAATTTGAGCACATCCTCGATCACTTCCGACAAATTAACCTCGGCCAGATCGGGTGGACGCGGGCGAATCGCTTCCAGGAAATTCCGAATGATGCCGTCGAGCCGCGTCACTTCCCCCTGACAAATCTTAATCGATTCCGACAGCGCGCCGCTTTCCTTCGAACCCTGCAGTTTTTTGAGTTTTCGCTCGATGAGCTGGAGATGAATCGTGAGCGAGTTCAGCGGATTCCCCAGCTCATGCGCCACGCCCGCCGCGAGCAGGAGAATCGACGAGGTTTTCTCGTTTTCGATCAACTCCTCCGTGGATTTCTTTTCCGACGTGATGTCCGCGAGGATGATCGCGAAACGTTGCTCCCCGGTTTCGTCCTCGTGAAACGGCACCATGTAGAGCCGCAGCACCCGCGGCTGCGGATAAGTGAGTTCGAATTCACGCGTGATCACTGGACTGCCGGATTTTTTCCCGCGTTTCCCCTCGCCGTCCAGGGACGCGCGCAATCCCGGCACCAGGCGCCACAGGGTCGCACTTGGCCCCATCTCATCCTTAAACCCGATCATCTGAGCGGCCGCCTCGTTGGCGAAATCGATTTCGCCGTCGGCGGTGATCACGAGAACCCCCTCCTGAAGGGTGTTGAAAACGGTATCGAGCATCGTGCGTTCCTTGGCGAGACGCTGCACGAGCGTCTGCAAACCGGACATGTCGAGCCGGTCGAGCCGACTGAGCACTTTATCGAGAGAGCTGTTTTTCCGACCCGCCATGCGTTAAGCAATACCCGGCGACGTGTCTCAATCAAACAGTATCATCTGCCCTTCGAGATCGCGCTTCTGGGCAAAAAGTTTTCTCAAGAAGCTATCGCGATGAACCGCGCTGCGTCCCAATCGCAGAATCGCCTCGCGATGTTCCTCGGTACCATAGCCCTTGTGCTGGGCGAAACCATAGCCGGGATGAACCTTGTCCAGTTCATCCATCAGCCGGTCGCGTGTGACTTTGGCCACGATGGAAGCCATCGCGACGCACAGCGAGCGGGCATCTCCACTCACAATGCCCTGGTGCGGATACGGAAAATTGCGCAGCGGCAATCCATCGATAAGAATCTGGCAGGACACCGAGGGTTGAAAGGCTGACTTTTCAATTTCGCTCGCGAAAAGATCCGGTTCGCTTTTCCGCTCAAACGCAGTCGGGGGATAAATGCCCTCCAACGCGCGGCGCATTGCGAGTTTGGTCGCGCCCAGAATGTTGACTGATTCCACTTCAGCCACCGTTGAGACGCCATAGGTCGCGTGAATCTGGCCTTGGTTGACGAGATCCTCGAATTCGATCCACAACTCGGTGCGTTCCTCGCACGTCAACTGCTTCGAATCATTCACCCGGCCCGATTTTCCTGTGGCCCAGCGGCCTTCGAGAAAGTCCTGCGACACCAGTACCGCCGCGGCGACCACCGGACCTGCGAGGGCTCCACGTCCAGCCTCGTCCACCCCGATCAGGCTGCTAAAGCCAAAGATCTGCTTGAGGTCGAATCCACGGAGTTGGCGGCGTTTTGCCATGGAGGATTTGTAAGGGTCGGACCGTCCCACGCAAGCCCGGCAACGAAGTGGTGACCCCAGAAATTCGAGCAATTTAAAATAAACCGTAGCTACAAAAGGCACAGAAGGTGCAAAAAAATCTTTGTGCTTTCTGTGCCTTTTGTGGCTATCTTTGCTCGCTAATTCCGGGAGGACAGCAGGCTGCGATAAAATTCAACCTACTCGATGGCAAAGCTGGGTTCCGCGTCTGGATTTTGATTGTCTGTAAAATTGACGGCCAGCGTCCGTCCTTATTGGCGCAGCCGCCGAAAAATCGTTACCCGAATGTCATATCCCCGAACTGGCCTTCGACCCGTTTTGTCATACCACTGTCAGGCATGAGCGCGCTCGAAACCTTGGAAATGATGAGCTACATCGTGACGATCATCGGTTTGCCGGTGGCCATCGTCACCTACATGCTGGAGCAGCGAAAAGAGCGGCAAAACGAGGAGGAGGAAATTTTCCAGCGGCTTTCCGACGAGTATCGCGAATATCTGAAGCTCGTCCTCGACAACTCCGACCTACACCTGCTGCGCCGGGAAGGGCGCCAGCTCACCCTTTCCGAGGAACAGGCGGAACGGCGCCTCGCCATTTTCGGCATCCTTATTTCGCTTTTCGAACGCGCCTATCTATTGGTCTACGAGGAGAACATGAACCGCCACACGCAACGCATGTGGCAATCCTGGGAGGATTACATGCGCGAGTGGCTGCGCCGCGCAGAATTTCGCGAAGCCCTTCCGCTCCTGCTTGAAGGAGAAGACATGGAGTTCACCCGTTATATCCAGAAGCTCATGGCGACGTTGCCGGTTTGATGGCGACGACAAGCACGTCGACTACGCGATCTTGCCAGATTCGTCGCCCTGGCCACTTCTGCAAATCCCCAAGTTCCGCGGGCGTTGTTAGTGCCACCGCCAACGGGCATCTGCAGCACCAAAAACCGTAGTCATTCACGGGAAAAAATCGGAGCAGCTGATTTTTTAGTCGTAATGGATTCACTCTCACTGAGAGCACAGCAACCGAGTTTACTATAAACGGTCTGCGATCAGCAGACTCCTCAGAATTTAAACCGGAGACGATCAGTCGGAGGGGACTTTATAAGTTTCGCCGCCTGGTTTTGGCGAAACTATTAGTGGTGAAAAAGCTTGGAGATCGGGAGGGAACACGGAACGGGTCGTTGAGGGCAACGGCCCCTGCCTCGGATTCATGGCTGCGATCTGGGCGCCAGCGGATTTACATCCGCTGCTACATTCGGAGCGGGATCATTCCGAAGGCCGCAACTGTCTCGACGATTGAGCTGAATTTATCAGTGATCATCAGTGTGGATCAGTGGTTAAAAATCCGGGGTAGCGCAGCGGCGCGTTAGGGATAACGCGCCTACCTTTCAAACTACGATCACTCGATCAACGCTTCCACTCGGTTCTTTCCTTCGGTACTGGCAGGGGAAGTTCGTCCAGTTTTCCCATGGCTTCGAGCACTTCGTAACAGGTGCGGAAATGAAGTTTCGCAAAATCGCCGAACGCCCGCGCGCCGAATTTCTCGACGATCTTAAACGCCTGCGCCTTGGCCTGGGCGCCAGCGCCTTTCTGGAGTTTGTCGCCGAATTTTTTCGACAGCTCGTGCATGCAACGGACGAATTCCGCGCGCGCGACCACAGACGCCGCCGCGACCACCGGGTCTTCTTCAGCCTTGGTGCGCATCGCCAGATCGAAGCGCTCCACGCCTTTCTTCTTCAGCTCCCGTTGCACCAGCGGTTCGGTGGAAAATTGATCGAGCAACCCACGCGGCACCCATTTCTTTTTCAACGCCTCGTTCAACGCTGTGGCATGCTGCCAGGCGAGCAGACGGTTGAGACTCGCGAATGGTTTCGCCATGAGCTCGTTGTATTTCGTCATCCCGCAGTACGCGGTTTCGACGATCACCCCCGGGGTCGACCGGATGATTTCATCGAGCTTGAGAATCTGCGCATCGACGATCGTTTTGCTGTCACGTACTCCCGCCTTGATCCAGGAACGCACCGCCTCGCCATCAGCGACGACCGTGGCCGCGACCACCGGACCAAATAAATCGCCTTTGCCGCTTTCATCGAGACCGGCGTGCGGCTCGTACCAGTCGGGATGCAACACTTCGTCATAACCCAGTTTCGGAGCGCCCGTGACTTCCGCTTCGATCACGTTTTGCACAAAATCCTCCGTGTCTTTGCCGGCGACCACCACCTTGCCGCTCGTATAGGCAGTCACGTTCACCTTCGGTCCTTTAAAAGCAAAACGGGCGTAAGGGACCTCCGCGGTTTCCCAATTTTTCGCAGCGCAGGCCACCCGCAGTTTGTCCATCTGCGCGTCATCCAGCTTGATGGTGTACGTGGTGATCTTCTTGGGTTCTTCGACGTCGTCGTCGCGCGGTTTAGCCATGGCTTAGATGGCCACAAAAATCCGGAAAAACACACAAAAAAGTGGCGAACTTCCACGGGGTTGGTCTTTTTGTTGCCCTTGGCCAATTCCGTTCAACTCATCTCGCACCGGGTGGACTTCCAACGCGCGCTGCACGATTGGTACCGAATCAACCACCGCAAGTTACCCTGGCGCGAGGCTCCGTCACTCTACAAAACAGTCGTCTCAGAGTTCATGCTCCAGCAGACGCAGGTGGCGACAGTGCTTCCCTACTTCGAACGCTGGCACCGTGAACTGCCCGACTTTGCGGCCCTCGCCGCGGCGACTGAAGCGAAGGTGATCAAACTATGGGAAGGATTGGGCTACTACTCCCGGGCCCGGAATTTGCACAAACTCGCGAGAGCCGTGGTCGCGTTGCCGACCCTTCCGCGTTCCGTCGCAGAATGGATTGAATTACCCGGAATCGGACCTTACACCGCCGCAGCCATTGCAAGTATCTCACTCGGGCAACCGGCCGCATGCGTGGATGGGAATGTCGTGCGCATCCTCGCGCGACTGACGAATGACAGGCTGCTGTTCCGCGACAGCTCAACCGCGGCAAAATATTTCACGCCACTCGCCGATCAACTGATTATTGGCGGCCACCCGGGAACTCACAATCAAGCCACGATGGAACTTGGCGCCACGATTTGTGTGCGTGCAAAACCCCTGTGCCTGATTTGCCCGGTTGCCGCTTTTTGCGTGGCTCGAAAAAAAGGCGAACCCGAAAAGATTCCGCGCTTTCAGCCCAAACAAATCGAGCAATGTTCCGTGGCGCGGGTGTGGTGCGAACATCGCGGGCGGTTGCTTTTAAAACGCGGCCACGCGACCGCCAAACGCCTTGCAGGATTGTACGAGTTGCCCGATTTCAATGATTTCAATCCGCCAACGCCGGTGAAGGAATCACTGATCGCTATAAAACGCCGGACAATCACCCGTTTTCAAATTACCGAATCAATCTACCGGATTTCGCCGAGCTCGAACTTGCTGAAAGAAACCAAAACTCACGAAACCATGGAATGGGTGCGACTGGACGATATCGCCAAGCTCACTCTTTCCGGTCCACACAAACGCTGGATCGCAGAATTGCTCGCCCAACGCGAATCGGGGATCAGTTGAAAAATTGGTCCCCAGCAGCGGTCGCTTCCGGCAAGGAATCAGCTTTCACGGTCTCAAATTTGTGGCCGCGACCTGACTTTCCGGCGAAGAGGAGTTTTGCCTTGCTCTGTTTTTCAGGCTTCGCGGCAATCGCGAGAACTCCCGTGAAGGCGTTGAGCTGATCGACCGCCGAGCGCAATTCGGTGGATTGAGTGGAAAGTTCGTTAGCGGCGTTGGCGGAATCCGAGGCGCCTGCCGCGTTCGATTGGGTGATCTTATCCATGTCCGACATCGATTTCGTGACCTGCACAATTCCCTGTGACTGCTCCCCGGACGAAGAAGCGATTTCAGCCACGAGCGAATCCATTTCACGCACTTGCTGGACAATCTGGGTCAGCATGCCCTCGACCTCCACGCTCGTGCTCGCGCCTTCGTTGCTTTTATGCAGCGCTATTTCGATTTTGGCGGCGGTCTCGCGAGCTGCCGTCGCAGAACGCTGGGCCAGCGCGCGAACTTCCTCGGCAACCACGGCGAATCCCGCGCCCGCCTCGCCAGCGCGCGCCGCCTCGACCGCGGCATTGAGCGCAAGAATGTTCGTCTGGAAGGCGATCTCGTCGATCGTCTTGATGATCTTGGATATCTCTGCGCTCGACGACTTGATGCCACCCATTGCCGCGGTCATGCGCTGCATTCCCGCCGCGCCGTTTTCAACGGAGCTGCGCGCTTTTCCAGCGATGGTCTTCGCGTTCTGTGCCGCTTCGGCATTGCGTCGTGTCATGCTCGCGATCTCCTCGAGCGCGGCACTCGTTTCCTCCAAGGAAGCAGCCTGTTGGCTGGAACCGTCAGCAAGCTGGGTACTCGTGGAAGTAAATCCCGTGGCCTTGCCAAAAATATCGTCGGCCAGTTGCGAAAGAGAGCCGGAAATCCGGCCAAGATTGCGGCTGATCTTAAAAGACAACCATTGCACCAAGCCCACGGATAGCAGAGCCAGAATCGCAATAACGGCTCCCAGCAGCAACGTGGTGCGCAAGTTGCGGTCAAGAATTCCCTGCGTGGCCACACCGTTGCGATTCGAAAGGTCGAATACGTAGCGGCTGAGATCGGTCAGGGCGGCTTCGATCGCCGCGTAATTCCTGGCGACGTCGCCATCGAGCACTTTCATCGCTTCATCAAATTCATTCGCCTTGAGCGATTTTTGCAGACGGGCAATTGATTCGTCGTAGGTCTTGAGTGTGGCCGACACCTTGTCCTGCAACGTCCGCGCCTCGGTCGAATCAATCTTGCGAGCCAGGTCACCCGCATGTTTCTCTATACTCTTTCGGTAACCGGCAGCAGCGGCCAGCTTGCGGGCCTGGGTTTCCTCGTCGCGACCGGTTACGAACTCCAGGTTCGATAGATTATATTTAAGCGTCGCCTCCTGCAGTCCTGACAACGATTCCAAGCCCGGCAAAAGACGCTCGCTCAATTCCGCGCTGCGCGCTGTTCCGGTTTTGGACAACTGGAACGAGGTTGCGCCCAGTACCACGATGAGAATCGCGAGAAACACAAAACCCATCGTGACGCCAAGGAAGGCGCGTTTAAGGTTGAGACTGGACTTGGCGGCAGATGGACCGGACATGGAGAGAAATCGTATGATGGTTTCCGAAGAAGTAGCGCGAGGCAGAAGATCGGCTTGGGGCTATTTTGCCGGAGCCAGCACCGCGACGGAGGCGTCGACGTTCGCGCTGTCGATAAACCCGATCGCCCCTGGCGTCTCGGCGACAAATTTGCGCAAATCCTCTTCTTTATCGAAAGACTTGGGAGCGGTGCCACCGCCGGTCATCGCAAGGCGGCGCCAGTGATTGTTGAAAGCACTGACGGACATTTCGACGGACCCTTTCAGAAATTCCTCGGCGACGGGCCCGGCTTTGAGAACGGCAAGGACGATGCGACCCGCCCCATCCCATGAGACCTTCTTGCCGAGAAAAACAGCCTTTACGGCGGCAGCATCGAGCTTTTCGGATGCTACGTTTTTATTTCCGATCAGAGCAGGTGAGGCAAAGGCGGATGCAGTGATGAACAGCATGGCCAGTGCGAGGTAACGACGCAGATAAAATGGTTTCATTTAAAAAATCCCCACGAAGGCAGAGGTTAAGATTAATCAGTACTTAGAAACTGAGCGTGGTCTTAACGGCGAAAAAATTGGTGTGGTTATCCAGTTTGGGATTCGGATTCCGCGTGGTGTTGAAAATGCCATACACGCCGTCGATCGTGTGTCCCTCGATTTTGAAGACCACATGTTCGTTGAGTTCGTACTTCAAACTCAGGGCCCAATCCCGGTTGTAATTGGCACTATCAGGGGAGCCCGCAGGAGGATTTTTGTTATCCTGAACGGAGTAATAGGCGCCCACTTCAAATTTGTCATTCAGCCGGCGGGCGACGGACACATACCAATTGTTCATTTTCACCTCGCTTACCGTGCCGCCAAATGGCGTCGTCACGAAAGACGTGCCCGAGACCGGTTGGTACTCCCCAGCGAAAGTCCACTGGTCGCGAATGTATTCGATTGAAAATGTGGGCGAAGCGAAGCGATCGAGCTTCAGAGAGGAATCGACGACCGGAAACGCGATAAACTTTCCTGACGTGAAAAGATTCTGGAGGTAGGAATAGGAAGCCACCGCCTTGAGTCCGTTGATGGGCGTGTTCCATTGAACCTGGACGCCCGCGGTATAGTCGATGCGCATCACCTGAACGCCCGGAGGGGCAAAGAGTCCGGCATTGTTGAGGAAGTCAGCGACACCCTGGTCGGGGCCTACGGGTACTTTACCGTAGAAAACCTTGTAATCAAAGCTACCAGCCTTGTTGGCGGGAATATTGCCGTAAATCATGCCTCCGTTGAATGCGGAACTGAAGTCTCGCAAAATGGGATTGTAGAGCGCCATCGGCAGGAAAATAAACGGGCGGATCGCATCAAGGTCCAAAGCTTCACCATAAAGCCCCTTCGGATATTTCACCCGGCCCACGCGAATGCCGAATTGCTGGCAGAAATTGTAGTCAGCGATGGCCCAGTCGAGTTTCACCTTATCCCCGCCATAGTTTCCCAGGCGCTGCGCGAAAAGTTGTCCTCCCACGCGCAAGTGAGCACCAACTGTGGTTGAGGCGTTAATCCCCATCTCGCGAAAATCAAACGAGCCGTCCTTATCCTCGAATGGGTAATTATTCCCATCGCTCTGAATGTATCCCTGGCTCAGGAAACCGCCGATCTGGACATTGCTGTTCCCCAGTGGAACTGCTCCAGATGCAAAGCCGGCGAAAAGCCCGAATGAAAGAAAGGCCAGGGCACCACGGCCCAAGCCAACGAAAGAGCTGAGATTATTCATCGTCCCCTTCATCGTCGCTCCGCGACTCAAGCTTGAGTCAAATATCCGCCGAGTCTTCGATCATCCAACCCCTTATATCCGCACACACCCGCGTCTAATATTCACATAAAACTCACTCTGAAAACGAGCGCGTTTTCGTCGTCGCTCAGTCCAAAAAATACTCCGCAAGGCGATAGCCACTCAAACTTCCCCGCTCCTTAACGAGGACGGCGTACCTTGGGTGGAAAAGGTCCAGGCTTCACCGACGTGCGTGACGCCTCCTGCGCAAGATCGACCAGTTCTTGAATCACCACCGTGGGATTTTCCTCGTAACGAAGCTGCAGAAATTTTTCGCACAAGGAATCGAAGCTGGGAGGATAACTCATCCATGATTCGATCAGCCGGGAGAATTCCGCGGCATTGGAAATTTTCGGCACCCCGGCACCGCGTTGGAAAAATTTTACGGTCAGCTCCTCCTGCGGCATCACGCCGCCGATGGCATTGAAGATTATAGTACAGCCAAAATGAAGCGCCTTGGCGCAGGTGGTGGTACCACCGCGGGTGACAATCACACTGCTGACCTGCATTAACAAATGCACCTCCTCGGAGAAGCCGTCGACGAAGCAATTAAACCTGGGGTGCTCTGCGCGCCAGTGCACAAGCTGGTTGTACGCTTCGCGATTTTTCCCACAAATGATCACCGCCTGTAAGCGATCCGCGAACGGCAGCAGTTGCTCGAGCAACTGCATATGGTTGTTGGCGCCGTTGCCACCGGTCGCCATGAACACGGTGAACAGATCGGGACGAAGTTCCAGATTCTCCTCCAGAAACGCCCGTCGTGCCTCAGGCTTCAGCACTTCGATGTGTTGCCGTGGCTGCATCATATGACCGCGGACGCGGGTTCGTTCGAGAGGCATGCCCAGTTTAACCGCGTAGTCGCGGGCCGTCGCCGTGCGGGAAATATAAAGGTCGGCGCTGGGTTCGACCCAGTTCGCGCTGTAACCGAAGCCACCGGAAAATTCCCCGCAATAGGTCGCGCAGCGCACGTTGGCCGGGCCGAGAATTTTTCGCGCCAGCTGAAAATATCCGCGGTTCAAACAATCGTGAACGCTGAAAATCAGGTGCGGCTGGTATTCCTTCAACACGGTCTCGTAATAGGCGCGGCCAAAACTCACCGAACGCCGGTTAAGCAAACTGAGCAGCTCGACGAAGAGATAGAAAGCCTTGTGAACCCACGGGGACTTTTTCTGAATCCAGTTGTAGAAATTTACGCCGGCACTGAAAAACCCGGAGGATTTTTCCAGCATTTGTTCAATCCGCACATCGACATCGTGGCGGTAAAGTTCGAAGCACCACTCCGCGAATGCCTGGGCACGCGCGTCGTGGCCCGCGCCGGTGCTGGAAGTCAAAACAAGGATGCGAACACGGGGCATGGTTTAGAGACCAAAGTATTTTTCCTGAATCCGCCGGCGAAGTGCGAGCGATCCGAAACGCGCCAGGAACGGTCCAAGTCTGGCTTGAAAAAAACGACCGGTGCGCACAGTGCCACTGCGTCCGCGCAGCAAGGCGCGTCGCAATGACTCTGCCGCGTGTGCGGGGGGCGGCCCCGATTCCATCATGCCGACGAAGGCTTTCCATGCACGCGCCATCCGATTGGAATGAATTGGATCTGCGGCAAGCGCCGAATCCTGCGTCGGTCGCCGGACTGATCCCTCGAAATCGGTGCGATAATCGCCCGGCCTGAAATCGAGCACGACAACGCCGGTTTCGGTTAATTCGTACATGAGGCTCTCATTGAGCGCAGAGAGTCCGGCCTTGATCGCATTGTAGGTTGCCTGGTAAGGCATGCCGAATTCGCCCGCGATGGAGGAAATATTCACCAGCGCTCCGCGGCGGCGGGAAAGCATTCCGCGGAGGGCGAGACTGCTAAGCCGTGCGGTGTTAACCAACATAACGCGGAACTGCTCTTCCCAGAGGGAAAAATCCGTATGTGCGAACGAACCAAAGGCCCCAAAACCCGCATTATTGATCACCAGATCAAAACCCGCGGCGGCTTGATCTGCCGCCAGAAAAGCACGCTCCGCTTCTTCGCCGTTGCCAAGATCCAGCGCCACTGCGTGAAATTTGTCGCGTTGCGGCAGTCGTTTCAGATCGCGCGAGGTGCCCCACACTTCGACTCCGTTTCCGAGCAACATTTCCGTAAACGCCAGGCCGAGCCCGGTGCTGGCTCCGGTGACGAAAGCAGTTCGGTATCGAGCGGAAAGCGCAGCGGCGTTCATGCGCTCAGACGCTGCGGAAAATCAAACATACGTTGGCTCCGCCAAATCCGCTGCTGTTGCTCAGCACCACGTTTGGCCGGTTGGGAAGCGTGGCGCGGATGATATTCAATCCCTCACAGGCCGGGTCCAGTTTTCCGATGTGCGCCGAACCGGGCATAAATCCCTCCTTGATGGCGAGTGCGCAAAAACCCGCCTCCATCGCGCCGGCAAGCGAAAGACCATGCCCCGTCAGTGCTTTCGTACTGCTGATGGCGGGGCGCGTGGGAGAGTTACTAAAAACGGCTTTGAGCGCCCGGACCTCCGAAAGGTCCCCGATTGGCGTCGAGGTGGCGTGGGCGTTCACGTAGTCGACGGCGTCGGACGTCAGATCAGCTGAATTAAGCGCGTTCTCAATCGCCATACGCAAACCCATGCCTTCGGGATGCGAGATCGCGACGTTGTGACCGTCAGACGCCTGGCCCCAACCCGCGACTTCACAGTAAACCTTGGCGCGCCGCCGTTCGACTTCCTCTTCGCTTTCCAAAACCAAAACTGCCGCGCCACCCGTGCCAACAAAACCATCCCGTGCCACGTCAAACGGACGCGACGCCAGTGAAGGATCACTCTGCAGCGAAAGTGCGCGCATACCGGCAAAAGGCAAAATACTCTCCACGTTTCCGTCCTCGGCTCCGACGACGAACATTCGTTTCTGCCGGCCCAGTGCGATCTCATCATAGGCAAAACCAAGCGCGTGAGCTGATGAAGCGCAGGCCGATGAAAACCCAGTGGACGCGCCCTTGATTTTGAAAAGGGATACCAAGTTGAAATTAACCGTGCCTGAAATTGCCGCGACGATGCCGAGCGGTGCGCAACGCATCACGCCCATCCGCCGCATGCGGTCCACATGATGACAGAGTAGAAGCGGCGAACCCGCGGATGCTGCATAGAGGCCGGTTTGCGGATTTGACCAATCGGCTTCGGTGAGTTTCGCATCCTCCACGGCCTGTTGCATCGCGCAAAAAGCGTAAACCCCGTGGGGAGCCATGCCTCGCAAAGCTTCACGTCGGATCGTATAACGCGCCGGAAAAACCCAGTCTTCCGCATCGGTCGAATCCGTTTGGAAATCTCGAATTGGCGCCGCGACTTTTACCGGGATATCCGCTTTCTGAAAAGGAGGATATTGGACGATGCCATGCCGTAACTCGCGCAGACTTTCCGAGACTGAGGGCGCGTCGTTGCCGATGCTGGTAATGAATCCGACTCCGGTAATGTATACTTTCCGCATGTTTTTAGCCCAAGACTTCTCCAAACGGAGAAACAGCCAAGGAGCCACAGAAATCGCTTTGTGCGAATCGGTCAACCACCGGCAGGATCACAGTCGGGCGGTGGTACGCTTAAGCGCTGACCGCCGTTTTGGCCGGAGGAACAGAAGGAGTGGATGCCGGCTTCTCTTGCACCGGTTGGGCAACTTCTTCCGCGAAGCCAAAGGTCAGGGTAATTTCCTCGGCGATGGCCGCCTTTTCCTGACCGACCCGAATCTGGCCCTCAAAAGTGGCGAGCGGGGACTTCAACCGCTTTGGCTTGATCGAGAGGATAAGCACGTCGCCCGGTTTGCAAATACGGTGACAACGAACGCCTTCGCAAGAAGTGAAGAAAATCGTGCGGTGGTCGACGATCTTGCCCGCTTCGCCGATCTGCCCTTCGAGCAGGAATAGCACCGCGAGCTGGCCGAGGGCTTCCAACATGATCGACGCCGGCAGCACCGGATTATCCTTGAAGTGACCTTGGAGGAAAAATTCCTGGCCGCTGATCTTATATTTGGCGTTGGCCCCATGGGCGTTAACCGAGGCCTCGCTCAGGAACAGAAACGGCGGCTGGATTGGCATCACCGACATGATCTGCTCAATCGGAATAAACTTCGTCGGTTTCGGCAATGGCAGGCCGCGAACCTTGCATTCGATGAAAGTCTTTACGTCACCCAACGTACGCAAAAAGCGCAATTCCTCGTTATTAATAGACATCTGCAGCACGTCTTCTACCAAGATAACGATCTCCATCATCGTCAGTGAATCGATGCCCAAATCTTCGATAATCCGCAGGTCATCGTCGGCGTCTTTCAACTTCGCACGGAGGTCCGGCTCGACGTAGCGCTCGATGATACCCAGTACAATTGCGGGAAGGTGCTCGGTGTTACCGGTCTTTCGAAATTGGGCTGCCGCCTCGTAAGTGGCTGCGGAACAGCGCTTCAACGACTCCCTCAAATTGACGTCATCTTCGGCCGTAAACGGTTTAACCGGAACGCCGGAAGAGTTGTTAAATGCCTGTGCCATTTAAGTTCCAGTAAGTTAAAGGGAGAAACGCATGTAAACCTTAAAAATTCCAACAAACCCGACAGGCAAGGTCGACTGGCTGGTTGAATTTAGTCAGTTGACTTGACTCAGCTTGCGAGACCACATCCCGGCGTTTTTGTTTCACCGGTATACCCCAAAACCAATCGACGAAAACGATGCCTCCCCTTTTCCCGGATAAGGCCGACCAAACGGCGAGACATTTGGTCTTGGTGACGCATGAATTTTTTCCGCATCACGGCGGAATCGCCATTTACGCTGCGGAAATGGCCAAGGCGGCCCGGAAGCTTGGTTATAACGTGGAAGTCTGGGCTCCCGCACTTCCCCCCGGGATGGCCGAACCCAAATGGTCATTCGACGTGAAGCGCCTGCCACTCGCTGGAGACCACAGTTTGGTCAGCCAATGGCGCATGGCCCGGCAGTTGATGACGCAAAGGTCGCACTTAAAGCAGGTCACCCTTTACATCCCCGAGCCTGGGCCGCTGCTGGCAATGCTGCTGTTACAGTACTTCGACACCCTGCAACCGGCCCGCTTGATGTTGACCTTTCACGGGTCGGAAATTCAGCGCCTCGCCTCGCGGCGCCTGTTGCGATGGAGCACCGGACATTTGTTGGACAAGGCGACCAGTGTCAGCGTGGTGAGTGCGTACGCTCGCGACCTTTTGACCCGGAATTTTCCACGATCGACGGCCAAGGCGGTGCTCACGCCCGGTGCGCTGCGCACGGATTTACCGCTCAGCCCACGATCCACTACGACCGGGAAAACCAAAACCCGCATCATTATCCTGACCGTGGCACGCATTAATCCCCGGAAAGGTCAGCTTCAGATCATTAACGCACTAAAAGCCCTGCCCGCAAATCAGCGTGTGTTGATCGAATACTGGCTCGTGGGATGTCACAGTAAGGAGAATTATGATGCCGCGTTAACCGCCGCCACCGCCAATGCGGACTTCCATGTGAAATTTCTCGGCGATATTTCCGATGAAAAGCTGGGCAACATTTACCGGCAGGCGGACATTTTTGCGATGACCAGCATGCCACACAAGCACAGCGTCGAGGGATTTGGGTTGGTTTACCTTGAAGCCGGCGCGCACGGCTTGCCGGTGGTCGCTCACAATATTGGCGGGGTACCCGAAGCCGTGATCGATGGCGAAACAGGTCTCCTAGTGGCACCCGGCGATACCCCTGCGCTCACCGCGGCATTCGCAAAACTCATCTCTGATCCGGCATTGCGCCGCCGTTTCGGCGAAGCAGGGCGACTTCGCGCCCGTCAAAATTCCTGGCTCGATTCGGCTAAATCCTTGTTTGGACAAGCGAGGGGTTAAGCGCATTCTAAACGTTTCCCATGATTGAATCGCGCACCCAGATCACCGTTCGCTACGCCGAAACCGACATGATGGGCATTGTTTACCATGGAAATTACCTTCCCTGGTTCGAAGTGGGTCGCACCACCCTGCTCAGGGAAAACGGTTTTCCCTATCGCGAACTCGAAGCCGAGGGTTACCTGCTTCCGGTCGTGGAGTTGGGTACAAAATTTTTCAAGCCGGCCGTCTACGACGACACGGTGACCATCATCACCCGCGTCAAGGAGCGGCCGTTACTCCGCATCCGGCTCGAATATGAAGTACGCCGCGGCGAAGAACTTTTGGTGACCGGGTTCACGGTCCACGGTTTTATCAACAAAGCCGGCGAGCCCGTGCGTCCTCCGGTCCGATTCACGGAAAAAATGCGCGAACTCTTTCGCGGAGATTCCTAGTCCGAAGGATATTCGGCCAGCACGACCGGGTCGTTTTCGTTGCGCCGGGCCAATGACAGACGGAATCGCGCATCATCGTCGCCGGCAAGTTTCCGCACCGCCCACACCGCGTGTGCCCGCACCACGGGCGACTCATGCGCCGCCAGTTTTGTAACGGCTGGTAGCAGCTCGACATCGCCCAAGTTCCCGGCGACGACGCACGCGTTGCGAAGGAGACCCGTGATTTTCAACCGCTTGATCGCGGTCTTTCGGAAAACTTCAGCAAACCTCTCTGGCGTGAGCTCGAGAATTTCTTTCAACGACAACTCTGCCATATCGTGGCGTGCGGCGAGCAACACTTGCCGGCCCATTTGCGCGAACCGGTTCCATGGGCAGACCTCAAGACAGACATCGCAGCCGTAGATTCGCATTCCAATGCCTTCTCGCAACTCGCGCGGAATAATCCCTTTGTTTTCGATCGTCTGGTAGGAAATGCAGCGTCGTGAATCCACGATGCCCGGCGCAGAAAACGCATCGGTCGGACAAGCATCGAGACATCGCGTGCACTTGCCACAAAGCAGGCCCGCCCGCTCGCCCTCTTCCGGCGGAAGCACGGTCTTACGCAAGGGCTCGTCCGGCGTGATCTCAACCCGCGTCAAAATCGTCGCAAGAAACAGCCAGTTGCCGTGAGTCTTCGAGATTAACATGGCGTTTTTTCCGCGAAATCCCAACCCGCTTCGCGCCGCCCATCCGCGTTCCATTACCGGCCCGGTATCGACGTAATATCGATAGTCCCGCTCTCCCACTCCCGCCATTTCCTCCAACAAGCGACCGGCAGCAATCAACGCGGGCTTGATTGTATCGTGATAATCTTCGTGCAGCGCATAACGCGCCCATCGCGGACGATTTCCCGCCGTATTGCGGGCTTCAAAGTCGGCGCCGGGCCAATAATTCACTCCGAGAATAATCATGCTGCGCGCACCCGGCAGCACCATCTCCGCATTCGAACGCTTTTCCGCGGACCGTTCCATCCAAGCCATGTCCGCGTGCATGCCTGCGCCAAGCCATTCCCGCAGTCCCGTGCCGCTTTCGCCTCCAACTTGGGCAAACCGTGCCTCATCAAAACCCAATTCACGCAAGCGCCGGCGCAACACTTCCCGTCGCTCCCCGTCGATCTTGAGCGCTGCGGCAACGGTCATTTTTTAAATTGCGCCACTTCCTGGCGATAGACGCGCAGGACGTGGGCGGCGATTTCCTTCAACGGCCGGCTGTCGGTTAAGACCATCGTGCCAGTGCGCCGGTAAAGCGGTTCGCGCTGGGCGTAAAGTTCACGCAGTCGTTTTGCCGGATCCTCCACCTGCAGCAGCGGACGATGCGTGGTGTGCAAAATCCGGTCGATGATGGTTTCAATCGGAGCGTGCATGCAGATCACGATCCCGCGACTCCGCAACAGCTCAAGCATTCCCGGCGGAACGACGAGGCCGCCACCGCACGCCACCACGCAGCCCTGCTCCGGATGCCCGTGCTCGACAAATTCCCGTTCAAGTTTGCGAAACGCCGCCTCGCCCTGCTCTACAAAAATCGCCGATACCGGTTTTCCCTGCACGTGTTCGATCTCTTGGTCGCTATCGAGAAAATTGAAATTCATCTGCTTGGCCACGAGCCGGCCCACCGTGCTTTTGCCGGTGCCCATAAAGCCCACGAGATAAAGGTTGGTTGTGTCCGAATTCATTCGCGACCTCACCACACACTCCCGCCTGCACTGGTGCAAGTGCAGGTTGCACTCAATCACCCGAAGCCATGAGCTGCGTCGAAGTTCTCCCTGTTCAACGGCGATGAAACGGACAGACTTCGAAAATCATGTCCGCGCATCCGACATCCGATTCGATCCGCCACGACTACACGTTTGCCAGCGATAATACCGCAGGAATTGCACCCGAGGCCATCGCTGCGCTCAATGTTGCCAACCTCGATCACGCGGCTTCATACGGTGACGATCCGTGGACCATGAGCGCGAAAAAGCTCATCTCTGGGATTTTCGAGACTGAGTGCGATGTGTTTTTTGTCTTTAACGGGACCGGGGCCAATTCCCTCGCACTCGCGAACGCCTGTCGCTCGTATCATAGCATTATTTGCCATGAGTTCTCCCACGTCGCCACCGACGAGTGCGGCGCACCCGAGTTTTTCACCGGGGGCGGTAAATTGCTGCCCATCGCCGGCGAAAACGGAAAACTTCACCCCGCCAGCGTCGAGCGCGCCATCTTAAAACGGACCGATGTTCATCATCCCAAAGCGGGTGCGCTTTCGCTGACCCAATCGACGGAATGGGGCACGGTTTATTCGGTCGATGAAGTGAATGCGCTGAGCGCGATCGCAAAAAAACATGGCTTGGTGGTGCAAATGGACGGTGCGCGTTTTGCAAACGCCGCGGCGGCCCTTGCAACCAAGGGCGTTTCGCCGGCGGACTTCACCTGGCGGGCCGGAGTGGATGTCCTGAGTTTCGGCGGCACAAAAAATGGCATGAACTCCACCGAGGCCGTGGTTTTCTTTAATCGTCAGCTTGCCCAGGACTTTCAGTACCGGGTCAAACAAGGCGCTCAACTTGCTTCCAAGCAGCGTTTCGCCGCCGCACAATGGACCGGTATGCTCGAGAGTGGCGCGTGGTTGCGACACGCCGCACACGCCAATGCGATGACGCAAAAGCTCGCGAGCGCATTGAAAATATTTCCAGCGCTCAAATTTATCGCAACGCCCGAGGTCAATGGCGTGTTTATTGAAATGCAGCCGGCACTTGCCGAAGCGCTCTGGGCGAAAGGCTGGCATTTTTACCGATTCATTGGAGACAACGGTTATCGCTTAATGTGCTCGTGGGCCACACCGGCCGAAACAATCGATCGTTTTATCGCCGATGTGGAAGTTTGCATCCGCGCCGTCACTTCAGCAGACAACTCCCCTTCCCCCCATCCGAAAGCAGGTCGCCAGGCGGGGTGACGCTTTCAGTCCACGACCTGAAAGCGGACCCGGTGGTCGTCGATTTCCATATCGACGATTCCGATAGTTGGTTCACGCCCTGATCGCGGTATAAAGTCGCTCCTACAGTGCGAAACGCAAACCGACCGCAGTATTCGGTAGGGTCCGTTGCCCTCAACGGACCTTCCGAACGGGCAACTGGGCGAAAGCCAAACGCGACATCCCAAGCAACGCTCAACAAACCCACTCATCTGCCATCGCGTAGCAGCCGTCGTCGAACGGTCTGCGACAAGCTCCGGAGTATTTTAGACTCACAAAAAAAACGCCTCCCGCAAAGGAGGCGTTCGAATGCAAATCGGATAATCGATTTTACTTATTTAGCAGCAGGAGCCGGTGCAGCTGCTTCTTTCGGAGCATCCTTCACGCCGAGCATCTCGACGTCGAAAATGAGCGTCGCGGCCGGCGGGATTCCCTGGTTGCCCTCGTCGCCGTAACCGAGTGCGGCGGGAATGTAGAGTTTGATCTTACCGCCAATGGAAATCTTCTGAAGACCTTCCACCATGCCGGCGATCAACTGATTCGGGGCAAGAACCATTTCAGCAGGCTGGCCACGCTCGATGGAGCTGTCGAAAACCTGGCCGCTCGCCAACGTGCCGGTGTAGTTGATCGTGACTTGCTGGCCCACCTTGGGGGTCGCACCGGTGCCGGGCTTGGTCACTTCGTAGCGAAGACCGCTGGGCAGTTCCACGACGTTCTTGTTCTCTTTCAGCTTCGTGAAGAAAGCGGTGCCAAGCGCGACATTTTCCGCGCGGAGTTTCACCATGAACGCTTCGTTTTTCTTACCAAGAAACGCCTCGAGCTCCGGTCCGATTTCCTTCGGGTCAAACGACGGTTGCGCGCCGGATGCCGCACCTTGAAGACCATGGGCCATCGCTTCGACTTCCGCTTTGGTGAAGCCGAGCTGATTCAAACCCATGCGCATTCCGGTGTACCAACCGTAGGCCTCGGCGACTTGCGCTTCGGTGAATTTCGGTTTGGACGGAGTCGTCGCCGTGGCAGTCGCGACAGGAGCCGCTGCGGCCGGAGCTGCCGGCTGTTGAGCACCAGCCGAGACGCCGGGAACGTTGAATTTAACCGCGTCATCAGCCGAGGCTGCAATCAACAGACCCATGGAAAGCAGGCCTGCACTGAGTTTGGATATGAATTTCATTGAATGAAGGTAAGCCCAGTTGGGAAACGGCCCGGGCGACTTTGTGCCGTCAAAGAGGGCGGAACTTGGCGGTCCCCTCACAAAAATCAACCCCATTGCGGCAAATCTGACGATAAGCCGGACCATAAACCTCGGGCTTGTCAGCCCGCCATAGAGCGCCACACTTTCCTCAATCCCATGAACGAAAACCAATTCTGGCACAGCACCGACGGCCAGATCCTCACGGTTAAGAATAAAGCCGCCAACAGTGTGGCCCTCACTTTGGCCTTTTGGCCCCGAAATCCGGCCGAGATGGACTTCCTGAAAGTCCACTTGGCCGAGCTGAAATTCACCGAGCGCAGTTCGCTCGCCCGCATCGGAATCGAGATGGTCGTGCAAGGCGCTCCGGTCATCGATGGGCATCGCATCGTGCTCGAAGCGGAAGCGTTCATCTATGACCCCAATTTTCCGAACGCGTCCTACTGGAAGAAACTTCTGCGCTCAGGCACCCCCGTGGGCCGTCTCTTCCATGCGCCGGCCGCCGCGAAATTATCCACCGGTGAAATCTGGACCGCCATCAAGGCCAACGACCTCAAGCTTCCCAACACGATCAGCATCGACAGTCGCGGTCGCGTCTTCCTCACCCCGCACCAGGTGAGTTATACGCTTTCAACCAAACTTCAGCGGCTGAATTTCGAGCACATCGTCAGCGGTAACGCGGGCCGCAGCTTTTTGGACAAGGTGCAGGTCCGACATGACGCCTCACCTCTGACCATTCCCCCGCGCTCCGGAATTCTGACGAGTTGCTCGATGTATCTGAAAGAGCACTTCGTGGTGCTCAATCAAGGCGAAGGCAATTTCGGCCTCCACACCAGCGCCATCCTCCTCGATCCGATCAAGACCTTTGGCACGAATGTGATGCTGGAAATATACAACACCGGCGACCAGCCCGTCGTAAACCCGATGGTGTCCGTCGACATTTTCCGCGCTCCGCCTTTCGACGACCCGGAAGTCAAAACGCTCACCAAGAAACGTCAGCGACTGCTGTCGACGGCCAGTCAGCTGTACAAGTGTCTCGAAAATAATCCGCCGCAGGAAACCGCGGAAGCCAAACCCAAGACCAAGATCACGGTGCGCGGCCAGAGCGCGACGATGGAAAATCGCGCGGTATTCGTACGTGCCAACGACGATCTGAAGCGCTTTCTCGACGGCAACGCATGTCCGGTGGGCAGCCGGACGATGATTCAGGCGCTCGACAACGCGACCGCCGACGCAGACACGCTGATCATCGATTATTTCCCTGACCTGCTCGAACACATCGAACTCATCACGCGCATCGGCGACGTGAAATTGAAAAACATCATCTTCCGTCAGGCGTCGCGCACGCACGGCTATTTTCTTTCGAGCAACGCGCATGCACGGCTCGATACCTTCAGTGCGATCGGCGTAAAAGTTTACTGGTACGACGACGTCACGAAGGATCTCTACATTCACACCTACAAAAAAGATCACGGCTTTTTTGTGCGCGAAGAGATGGCCCGCAAATTCCAGGAAAGCACCATCATGGCCTTCTATGGATCGGCCGTCGGTATCGAACAAGCCGACACGGATCGCATCACCCGGCTCGTCGAGCAGCTCACCGGATTCATCGGCCCGAATGTCGGCGTGCTCACCGGCGGCGGTGGCGGCGTGATGCGACTCGCCACCGATCAGGCGCGCAGCAAGGGAGCTCTTACGGGTGCATGTTTTCTCGAGCTGGAGGCGCAACCGCCCGAACTCGGCGTGGATTTTTTCAACACGTTCCAGGAATCGTCGCGCCACTTCCGCCAAAAGTGGTTTGAAGCCGCGGATTTTTGCATCTTCAACGTCGGCGGGGTCGGCACACTCGAGGAAATCGGCATCGAGATGTGCAACCTGAAACTCGGCATCCGTCCACGCGTGCCGTACGTGTTTTTCAATTCGAAATTCTGGACCGATCTGCGCCGCCAGATGCGGACGATGATCAACACCAAACGCGCTCCTGCATGGATCGCTGACTACGTGCTCTTCACCGACGATCCTGACGAGGTCGTGCGCTTTTACCGTAAAACGCTGCAAGTGTTGTAGTCTTGCCGCAGTTATTTTCTTTCGATTCGGACGTGTCAGCAGTCTTGCCCGCGGTCGTGTCCGTCGCCTAGTTTTCGATAAATCATGGTCAAACCTCTCCCCCGTTCAGTGCTTATCGTCGGCTCCGGCGGGCGTGAGCATGCGCTTGTTCGATCGCTCGCGCTGTCGCCGGCGAAACCACATCTCATCTGCGCGCCCGGCAATGCGGGCATCGCACAGGAGATCCCCTGCTTTCCCGTCAGCGCGGATGATATCAACGGACTCGTCGCACTGGCTCAGCGGGAGAAAGTGGACTTTGTCGTCGTCGGACCGGAAGTACCGCTGGCGCTCGGCTTGGTTGATCAGCTGCTTAAAGCGGGCATCCCCGCCTACGGACCCAAGGCGGATGGCGCACGGCTCGAAGCCTCAAAAATTTTCACCAAACAAATTCTGCTGAAATACAAAATCCCCACTGCCGCTGCGGGAATATTCAGCGAAGTAACTCCTGCGCTGGAATACATCCGTGCGCGACCAGCTCCGATCGTCGTCAAAGCCGACGGTCTCGCCGCTGGCAAAGGCGTGGTCGTTGCTCAGACGCGCGAAGAAGCAGAGGACGCGGTGCGGACAATGCTGGGCGGAAGATTCGGCGAGAGCAGCAAACAGATTCTCATCGAAGACTGTCTATTTGGAGAAGAAACCTCGATTCTCGTCGTGGTTTCAGGTCGAGACTACGTGATTCTGCCCACCTCGCAGGATCACAAACGAATCGGCGATGGCGATACTGGGCCGAACACGGGCGGCATGGGCACGTACTCCCCGGCGGAAGTAGTGACGCCCGAGTTGCTCAGTCGGATCGAACGCGAGATCGTAAAACCGTCGGTCGACGCCATAGCTTCCGAAGGAATCGATTTTCGCGGTACACTTTTTATCGGCATCATGCTGACCCCGACCGGACCGAGCGTCATCGAATACAACGCCCGTTTCGGCGATCCCGAAACCCAGGTCGTCCTTCCGCGGATCAAATCCGATTTGCTCGCCCTCCTCTGGGCGGCAAGCCAGGGTGAAATGCGCGGTTTCAAACTCGAAACCAAACCCGACTATGCCCTCTGTGTCGTGATCGCCGCCAAGGGTTACCCGGACAACCCAAGCAAGGGCGACGTCGTCACCTTGCCAGTCGAACTTCCGTCCCACACGGCGATCATTCACGCGGGAACGGCTAGGAATGCCGCCGGCCAAATGGTTACGAACGGCGGGCGCGTTCTCGGCGTGACCGCAATCGCGCCGACCTTGCGCGAAGCTGCCGACCGGGCCTATGCGACTTGCGAAAAAATCCAGTGTGCGTCCAAGTATTTCCGCCGCGACATCGGCGCACGGCAACTCAATCGGAAATGAAATATCTTATTCGTATAATTTTGCTGCTCACCCCGGCATTTGCCCTCGCAGGCGAACCCTCCGACCTCGGCAATAATCTGGCTTACTTGCGCGTGCATTCGCTCGCCGATTCCACGGCCGAGTTAAAAACCGCGCTCGCGCTCAAACACGCCTACGTCCTCGACGTGCGATATGCGACGGCGACCGATGAGGCGATCGCTGCGCTTAAATCCGCGCTGGCGGCGCATCCTCCGGAAGTACCGCTTTTTATTCTGATCAGCCCCGCCACTCCCAGCGGCGTGATTGATGCAATCAGCGCTCCGACCCGCAGCAAATTCATCACCTTGGGCATCGCGGGAACGCAGCCTGCGCCACGCATAGAAGTAAGGACTTTGCCCGAGATCGATCGCTCCGCTTACGATGCACTCGATCACGGAAAGTCCCTGAACGAACTCGTCAGCGGTAAAATTGAGAAAGACCGTTATGACGAAGCAACGCTCGTCCACGAATTCAAAAACGGGAATCCCGATCCTGAATCCGCCCTTTCGCCTGACGCCACTAAATCCAAGCCAACCAACGGCGCGGACAAAGCGGATAATGCCGCCGATCCTGCCGAACCCCTGCGCGACCGGGTTCTGCAACGCGCGTTGAACCTCCATCAGGCGCTTTTGGCACTGCGGCGCTGATTTGACGCCGCGATCGTTGCGATCACGGTGTTTCTGTCTTCCGCCCGACGTTCAAACTCTCCAGCCTATCGTACCAATTAATGCCCGATCACGGCCACATCCTCGTTGTCTGCACCGGTAACATTTGCCGAAGCCCCATGGCCGAAGGGCTGTTGAAGCACGCGCTCGCCGGGCAGGACGGCCCTCTTCAATCGCTCAAAGTAGTTTCCGCCGGCGTTGCGGCCCGTAATGGCGATCCGGTTTCAGAGAACGCCGTGATTACGCTGAAGAAGGCCGGGATCGACATTAGCGGCCATCGCAGCCGTCCCATCACTCAGGAAATGATCGATAAAGCTGCGGTGGTTTTCGGCATGACCGAGTCACATCGTTCGATCATCCAGCTGAAGGCCGCACCGGTACCGAAGCACCTTTATTTGTTTCGCGAGTTCCTCCCGGAGAAATCGGACGTCGAGATTTGTGACCCTTACGGCGGTCCACTGAAGGCGTATGAAACATCGCGCGACGAAATGGTTGAGGCGATTCCCAGCCTGATCGCATTTCTTAAGACACTCGTTTCGAAAAAATAGTCTCGTTCTCGCCCCGCTTCTGTTTCTCGTTGTTTCCACCATGTCGCTCAACGCCGCCTCCCTCAAACAGCTCGATCCCGCCGTCTATGCCGCCATCGCCGGGGAATTCGGCCGCCAAGCCCATCACGTCGAACTGATTGCCTCGGAAAACTTCACCTACCCGGCCGTCATGGAAGCGCAGGGCAGTGTGTTGACGAACAAATACGCGGAAGGCTATCCCGCCAAGCGCTGGTACGGCGGCTGCGAATTTGTCGATCAGGTCGAAAATATCGCAATCGAACGCGCCAAACAGTTGTTCAACGCCGAACACGCGAACGTGCAGCCACACTCCGGTTCGCAAGCGAACTTCGCCGTTTACACATCCATCCTTCAACCGGGTGACAAGATCCTCGGCATGAATCTCAGCCATGGTGGCCACCTCACGCATGGCAATCCCGCGAATTTCTCCGGCAAACTCTACAACTTTTGCCAGTATGGCGTTCGTGAAGACAACGGCCTCATCGACTACGACGAACTTGCGGCCGTCGCCACGCGCGAAAAGCCAAAGATGATCACGGTCGGTGCGTCCGCTTATTCCCGCATCATCGATTTTGCCCGCATGGGCGAGATCGCGCGCAGCGTGGGCGCCCTGCTTTTCGCGGATATCGCGCATATCGCGGGGTTGGTTGCATCGGGCCATCATCCGTCTCCGTTTCCTCACGCCGATTTTGTTACGACCACCACCCACAAGACGCTGCGTGGTCCCCGTGGCGGCCTCACGATGTGCAAAACCGCCCACGCAAAAGCCATCGATTCCGCCGTTTTCCCCGGCGGTCAGGGCGGCCCGCTCATGCATGTCATCGCTGCGAAAGCCGTGTGCTTTGGCGAATGCCTCAAGCCTGAGTTCAAGGACTACTCGGGTCAGGTGGTAAAGAATGCCCGCGCACTTTCCGCCGGAATGATCAAACGCGGCTACAAGATTGTTTCCGGGGGTACCGACAACCATCTGATGCTTGTCGATCTGCGGGCGAAGTTACCGAATCTCACGGGCAAAGTTGCCCAGGAGACGCTCGATAAGGCCAATATCACGTGCAACAAAAACACGGTGCCTTTCGAAACGCGTTCGCCATTCCAAGCTTCGGGTATTCGCCTGGGTTCTCCTGCAATGACCACGCGTGGACTGAAAGAAGCAGAGATGGAGCAGATCGCGGATTTAATTGACGGAGTGCTCGTTGCCATCGGCACCGAGACTGAGGCAGCCATGTTGGCATCCACGAAGGAAAAGGTGATCGCCCTCACCAGCCGCTTCCCGCTGCCTTACAAGCTCTGAGGCCGATCTACGGGACGGGAACATTCTCGCTGGCGGGCTCAAACTGGCCGTGCAGGTCGGGCACCTTGCCGGCAACGATGTCGTCTGACGTAAAAAAATGTTGGTCCGGACCAGCCGATCGGACTTCTACGGAGACGCGCGAATTGAGATGAAAGAAAAATGGAGTACTCCAGGCGTCAACGATTTCACCCCGGGAATTAATCCTGGGGTGGTCTGGCGATAAAAATGGCAGCCTCTCCCTATTGGCACCAAGCAAAGCATTAACAAATTGGCGATTATCTTCACCTGCGGGAAATGCTCCAAGCAGGCGACGATAGGATTTTAGAACGTCCAGCACCATTTCAGGCTCAAGTTCCGGTCTGGAATTTTTGGCTCCTAAAAGAGCCAGTAAAGGAGGAGGATCCTTTACAAAAAGCCCTTCACGGTCCGGGGCCGTCAGCGCAGGCTGTCCCTCAACGTCGGTTGCCATCAGAATTTTTGTAGATACACTTTTCTCCACCACCGATAGGGCTGTCTTTACTTGGGAATGCTGGCTCCCATCCAACACATCGGCTGATCGCGTGCCGCCACCATCGTTCCGCTTAACTAAAATTAACCCGACCGATGCAAAAACCACAACCAAGACGCCTGCAAAGGTACGGGATCGGGTCATAAGTCACAAAAATGAAATCATCTCTTCCACGAACCCGTCCAAAAAGTTCCTGAGGGGAGCGCCTGCGAGTGTGTCACGATTTTCTTAAACTCGACATCACATCATAAACCCCAAGTCGGGTCGGGCAAAGCGCCCAATGTTTGGCAAAACCATGGCCATATTTGCCGGACTTATGCCAAACCATTTGGCAAGAGTGGCTGAGTACTCGTCGGTAGAGACTCCGGGAATCCAGGAACCGCGACTCCCGGTGTCGCTGGGGCCGCTAATCTGGAGGGTGGGCATGTCACCGTAAATCTGGCCCCCACGAACGGCTCCGCCCATGACAAAATGATGATTACCCCAGGCATGATCGGACCCCTCACCGTTTCCGCCATAAGTCCGACTGAAATCGGATGCGGTGAAAGTAGTGACATTGTTCGCCATGCCGAGGTCGGTAATCCCCTGATTAAAGTCCGCAAGCCCGTTGTCCAACATGGAAAGCAATGATGCCTGTTCTGCGATCTGATCGCTGTGTGTGTCGAACCCGCCAATAGCCGCAAAATAAATCTGCCGGCGCATCCCCAGCGCCTTCTGAGCAGCAACCAATCGCAAAATCATGCGCAGTTGTCCGGCAAGCTGACTGAGCTGACCATTCGCGTTCGTCGATGCAGCAAATTTTTCGGTGTAGGCTGGAATTGTAGCGAGAACGCTCTTGAGCAACGTATCGTTACCGATTGCGCGGCCCATGACATTGACATATTCCTGCTCGAAAACGTGCCCATAGCTATGGCCAACCACATCCCGCACCGCGGCGTATTGCTGTTTGATCGGCGTGCCGGTACTGGTGTATTGGTTAAGACCGATACTGCCGTTCGAATTCACCGGATATTGAAAAACCTCGTTTCCTACCTGGAAATAGTTTGTTCCTGCGATCGAAATATTCATCGAAATCTGTGACCCGGAATTCAAAGCCTGGCTCAAATCGGCCAGCCTTCCGCCCCAACCTATCTTAAGCGGGGAATCAGGAACTGAGGTTTGCCATTGTACCTGCTGGTCGCTATGCGAAAAAAGGTAAGGCGGAACGGCCGCACCACCTTTGAGGTATTGTGTCTTGGTGAGAGGTCCGACCAGAGTGCCAACATTGGCAACGAGGGCAACTTTGCCGGTATTGAAAAGACCCGCTACTCGATTGAGCGACGGATGCAGCCCAAAGTTACGGCCGTCGCCAGATGGCAGGGTCAACGAACGCAAATCCGCGCTTGGCACCGCAAGACTGCCCCGGGCGAGGGAATATGCCGAATAGCCGGACGAATCCTTGGGGATGATCACGTTGTTGCCGTCATTACCGCCATAAAGGAAAAGACAAATCAGCGCCTTGAAATCGTCATCCGCCGGGATCGTCTGGGCAGAGAGGGAGGCGTTAAACAAACGCAGTGTCCCCATTGTGGAAAGCATACCCGCGAGACTGAAGCCGGCACAAGTGGCCTGGCCGAGAAATTGGCGTCTTGTAGTCATGAGATGGAATCCGGGGGGTTAGCGTTGAACGTTAAAGTCGGGGGAGAACATTACCAGGTACAGCCCAAGCTGAACCCGTTTCAGTTCATTCGCCGGGGTGTAAGTAAAAGTAACCGGCAGTGAATTGTAGGTATTTAAAATCTCCTGGCGAAGGAACGCCGACATGTTGCCTCCGAGCAGTCGGACATTGAGGTAGTCGACCAAGGCCGCTTGTGCTTCCGCATGGCTGCGTCCTGGGGCCGTGAGAATCGCCAGAGGCTCGCTAAGATCGAGTTTCATGTTTGTGCCCGTGCCCACGGGTTCGCCGACGTAAATGTTGGAATAGATCAAATTGTAATTCCGGTTCGTTTCCAACATGGCTGTCACATCGTCAAAAATCTGAAATTCGGGCGAAACCAATCCGGCGACACTGATGGGACCAGCCTTTGAGAAACCTGGTTTGAAAAAATTGAAAACCGTCGGCGAGAATAACGGCGATTGTTCGTCCATGGAATAGACGTAGTTTAAGAACAACCGGTTATCGCCCATCGCCGAATATGGCCGCGGTGTCGGCGGGAAAGCCCGGAAGAGGCGCGTCATCCGGACCAAAGGTTCGGTTAATTTTCCGTATTTACCGTCAGCGATGGGAGCGGCACTCCTCGCCTCAGGATCAAGCAAAACCGCACGAATGGTCGCTCCCAAGTCTCCCCGCACCCCTGAGCCGTTATCATTAAAAGCCGACGCCACGCGCGCGATGTACGCGGGACTAGGATTACTCGTCACAAAACGTTGTATCAACTGGCGCCCAATGAAGGGACCAACATTCACGTGATTAAACAACGTATCAAGCGCCAGCTTAAGCCGCTGCGGACCGGTCAATGTCGGCGCGACAGTTACACCACCCACAATCTGTCGCGATTGAAGATCCCCGTAGGTCGCATTAAAGGTCATTGGTTGCAAAGGATCCCACCCATAGAGAAACCAATCATTGGGTTTTGCCACGGAACCATCGTTCCACTTTGGAGGAGTAATCGCATCGTAATGTGCACCCCACCCCGTGAAAACATGCGCAAGTCCGACAATGTCGGCTTGTGAATAGGTGGGGACGGCGTGCCCGTCAGTATCCAGCTTCAATGTGCCGTCGAGATTGAGTTCCGAAAGACCGATCGAAAATAACTGCATGATTTCACGCGCGTAGTTTTCATCGGGTTGCCGTCCGGTTTTCAGATTTGGTTTCTGATTTCGGATCATACTCAGGTAGCTACCCATCATTGGACTGAGCGTAACCTCCTCCAATAATTGGCGGTAGTTACCAAATGCGTTGCGAACCAGCATGTCGTAATACGCCGTGGTGCCCTCATGTTCGTTATCGAGCGAGCTGTCCTGTGAAATCACGAATATCTGACTAAGCGCAAAAGCCATTCGCTGGCGTAACTGATCGGGTGCCGCAATCGCCATTTGCCACCAAGCTTCCTGTCGGGGCGTGAAGTAGCCATCATCATCGCCGTCCGATCGCGTTAAAAACTCGATGGCTCTCGCTCTGTAATATGGCAGATGGTAAGTGGGCGCCACAGCGATTTGTTCATCCATCCATCCTCGAAAGCTTTGGTAATGCATGCGGGCAACCGACCCCGCATTGGGACCGAAGCTCGATTGAATAAGGAAGCGGGCTGCGGTCGCATCGTCCGGCACGGTTGTTTGGTCCGCAGACGGCGCAGCAAGTCCTATCCACAGCGAGGGCACCGTATCGTTCATTATCCAGATCCCACGATCGCTGCTACTTACATTTTCCCACAGGATGTCCGACTTCCCATCCCCGTTGAAATCGCTCGAGCCAACAATTCTCCACTCCAACGGAATGGACGGAAGATTTATCCACGCGGCAGGTGTAACGCCATTCATGATCCATAAACCGCGATCCCCGCTGCTCGCATTTTCCCACAAAATATCGACTTTCCCATCGCCATTGAAGTCCCCCGTACCGGCAATGCGCCAATTTAAGGAGATCGACGGCAGGTTGATCCAGGCCGCAGGCGTGACACCATTCATAATCCACAGGCCCCGATCTCCGCTGCCGGCGTTTTCCCACAAAATATCTATTTGTCCATCGCCATTGAAATCACCGGTGCCGGCAATGCGCCAATTCAAGGAGATTGATGGCAGGTTGACCCAAGCAATCGGAGAAGAGCCATTCATAATCCAAATGCCGCGGTCGCCACTTCCCGCATTCTCCCAAAGAATATCAGTCTGTCCGTCACCGTTAAAATCGCCGGTTCCGACCAATTTCCAATCGATTGGAATGGAGGGTAAATTGGTCCAAGCCGTCATCACGGCGCCATTCATAAACCAAATACTTGTCTGACCTGTGCTCTTGTTCTGCCACAGAATGTCAGGAGATCCGTCTCCACTAAAATCATTTGGACGGGTTAATTGCAGAGTCACGCTATTGCTGGTCACCGAGCCTGCAGAATTGACGACTGCCACCGCATATGTACCAGCGTCGGCATTGCTCGTTTTAGCTACCGTGTACGTACTGCCTACCGCGCCCGCAATATTGTAGCCATTGAGTTTCCACTGGTAAGTAGGTACCGGCGAACCGGTCGCAGTCACTGCAAACGTCACAAAGTTACCGACCGTCACAACCTGGTTGATTGGCTGCGACGTAATTGTGGGAGCGACGCCCGCCGCGTTCGCGGCAATCTGGAAAACAGCATACACTAATATTGCCAATGAGCGCGCGATTTTCCGGAGAATTTTTACAGCTCCAAATGGACGGAATGGGGTCTCGATTGTCATGTGGAATGGAATTGAATCGCTCGTGTGGATGAACACTCAAAACAAAGTGTGGGATTGGTCATCTGTCACCAGCCGTGAGCTTCGGTCAGCAAAGGCACCGTGGCGACAGCTCCAACTATTTAGTCTTCACGACCGACGCTTTAATATCCCTGTTACAAGTATCCACCAAGTCGTGACATTTTGTCCATCCCTCCCGCATGAACCGGGTATGTAAAACCGTTTGACGCTTAACCCCGCAGACTGTCCTAGCCTGGGCGATCACCACTGACCCAACGACCAAAAAAAACGGTTTAATCTGGGTTTTGCTTCAATCAAACCGCGACTCTATCGTGTAAGATGCCATTGGAGATCTAGAGCGGGAAGGTTGATCCAGGCCGCGGGCGTCACGCCATTCATAATCCACATGCCGCGATCACCGCTGCCCACGTTTTCCCACAAAATATCCGTCTGGCCGTCCCCATTGAAATCACCGGTGCCCGCGATCCGCCAGTTCAGTGCAATTGACGGCAGGTTGATCCAGGCCGCAGGCGTTACCCCATTCATAATCCACATGCCGCGATCACCGCTGCTTACATTTTCCCACAAAATATCCGTCTGGCTGTCCCCATTGAAATCACCGGTGCCCGTGATCCGCCAATTCAGCGCAATTGACGGCAGGTTGATCCAGGCCGCAGGCGTTACCCCATTCATAATCCACATGCCGCGATCACCGCTGCTTACATTTTCCCACAAAATATCCGTCTGGCCGTCCCCGTTGAAATCACCGGTACCCGTAATCCGCCAGTTCAATGCTATCGACGGCAGGTTGATCCAAGCCGCAGGCGTTACCCCATTCATAATCCACATGCCGCGATCACCGCTGCCCACGTTTTCCCATAAAATATCAGTCTGTCCGTCCCCATTGAAATCACCTCTTCCCGCGATCCGCCAGTTGAGCGCAATCGCCGGCAGACTAACCCAAGCCGCCGGAGCGACTCCATTCATGATCCACAAACCGTGGTCTCCGCTGCTTACATTTTCCAATAAAATATCCGCCTGCCCATCGCCATCGAAATCGCCGGTTGAATGGCTGATCACAGTCAAGGTCGCGGCATCACTGGTCCGGATGCCCGCCGAGTTTGTCACGACCACGGTATAGCTACCTGCACTGGTCAGCGACGCCGGCGCAATCACGTAGCTACTATTGATCGCTCCCGTAATATCCATCCCGTTTTTCCTCCACTGGTACGTGAGCGCGGGAATCCCGCTGGCAGACACCGAAAAAGATGCACTTCCACCCGCGGAAACGGAAACACTCTGAGGCTGCACAATAATAGCCGGAGCAATCGCCGTTGGATTTACTGTCAGTATTGCAATGGATGAAATTACGCCGCCCGCATGGTTTGTCGCGGCCGCACTATATTGACCGGCATCATTTGCGGTAACGTTTGCAATGGTGAAGGTCGGTCCCACCGCCCCGGCAATATCCACTCCGTTTTTCCTCCATTGAAAGGCTGGCGCAGGCACACCATCGGCCGCAATCGTGAACGAAGCGACTCCTCCCGGGAACACTGTCGCGCCGACCGGCTGGGTGGTAATCACCGGAGCAACTTCAGCAACGCCGCTTTCCAAGATGATAAATTTAGCAATGGCATATCCCGCTTCAAGCTCGCTGCCACTACCGACCAGTCCTGCAGCCTTGGCAGCCCACAGTCGCACTCGATATATCCCCGCAACTGAAGGCGTGCCGACAATAGTCAGTTTCAAATTGGTATTATAAAAAGGAGCGCCGGCAGAATTGTATCCGGTGAGCGGACTCACGTTTAGGCCGGGTGGCAGTGTATCGGAATAGCCATCGCCGATATCGTCGTCAGTCACCCCGAAAGACTTTGGAATCACTGGCGCTCCCGACACGGAAAACGTTACTCCACCGCTTCCATTGATCGGGACCCCTACCGTTCCTGTAATATTAAACGTGGACGCCGGACCACCCGTGACGGTTCCAGCATTGGAGATCACGGTGAAAGCAGTCGCTCCCGCGACCGAATCATACGCGCCCAATGCGGCCAGGCCAACCACACACCTTAGCACGTCGCCAGCCGAATTGCGGACGGCATAATCAGCACCTGAACACACCATCCGGAGCAACGGTGCGCGCTGTAGCAAAACCAACAACACGCCAAGAGGGGCGTGAAACCAGCGGAAACGGTAAAGAATGTAGTTTAATTGTGTATACATCAGACGGGATAAGGCAAACTAGTTACACCCGCAGCCGGCGCCCCCGACCGCCAGCCCACCGGACGAAGCTTCTCGTGAAAAATAAACGTGGTCCGCCATGGCCTGGGCCAAAGGGTCGCGATCAGAGCGCATCTTGTAATCCAACATCTCCGCGCGTTCCCAAACCCGAACCGTACTACAACCACTCGCAAAAAAAATCCCGAAAACGAAAACCAAACTCATAATAATCGGCTTCTTCATGGCTGCCCCCCTGAAACCCGTTCAGCGGCATGCCGTTCGTTTTGGCGGTCACCCCCTGGCAGAAGCGCGCCAAGACCTTTCCGTCTATTTCGAAATGACATATTTAAAAAACCCTTTCGATTGATGTCTGGCACTCACTGTAATGAAGCAGCCTTCCGGTCCCATCGCTTGCTCAATCATATGCTTACCTTTTTCAGGCCCGAGAATAAACGCGGCTGTTGCCAAAGCTCCTCCCTGCAAGCAACTGCTTGCGATGACGGTTACTTGTCTGCATCCATTGTTGACCGGCCATCCAGTGCGTGGGTCTACAATATGCCCAAATCGCCGGCCGTTCAGCGTAAACCCACGAAGGTAATCGCCCGATGAAGCAACCGCACAATCCCTTGCTGCAATACTCGCCCAACAGGCAACGCCCGGCTGAGCCGGATCTTCCAGGCCAATGTGCCAGGCCGGTTTCGAAGGGGCTGATCCCAATGCGTACAAATCGTGGCCAAAATCGATCAACGCTCGCGAGAGGCCGTGACAGCGGGCTATTTGCGTAACCATGTCCACTGCATACTCTTTGCCCCAGCCGCCAAAATCGATCGCCATCCCAACCTCTGGTAAACGCACAAACCCCGGTCGCCGTTCCACCTTGTTCAACCCGGTCAGGCGAAGTGCGGACGCGATCTCTTGGTCCGACGGAATGCGTGGACAAGCAGCCTTGTAATCCCAGAGCTGCATTACCGGCAAAGCCGTAATGTCCAAGACCCCGGAAGATAGCTGATACAGCGAACCGGATAAATCAAGGAACTGGTCCATCTCGGCATCGATCGCGACCCACTCCTTGCCCGCCGCTGCATTTATCCGGCCAACCAAGCTCGATGGACGAAAGCGGGAATATCTCGCTTCGAAAGCTGCAACCCAGCGCACTGACTCAGACTCAAAATCCCGCGCCCGGACGTCCTCGGCGCAAACGTATTGAATTTCGCAACGTGTGCCCAACGCATGCCAGCAACAACGACGAACTGCTTCGGATTTTCCACTAGCGCCTAACCTCGGAGTTGGTCGATCAATGGAGATCATAGTTATCAGCGAAAAAACTTAAGCCCGACCGTAAAATTGTTTGCTTCACCATAAACATCCCCGGGCGTAACACGATCAAGTCCTCTGGCTGCATATCGATTGCAAGCAACGTCCATCCATAACCAGGGCTTCATTTTCCAAACCAGCTTTAATCCGACATCGATCGTCTGCATCTTGGAAACGCGATAGTCCGAAGAATAAAAAGGCGCCCTTCCCGTACCCGTTTCACCCAACACCGGATCAAAAGTTGTAACAACCCCGGCAGCATCAAGGTCGTGGTGGTAGAAATCAGCCGCCGACTGCCGCGATAGCCTGATGGACGGTTGAATAATGAATCGCTCTCCCCACTCCTGAATCCAAGTAACGTTGATCGTATTGCTCCTGATTCCGAAAGTGTCACGATAGTAGCGGTAGGATGCATCGAGCGCTCCATTCAACTTTTTGAAGTTTCGGTTCAAAGCCAACGCCACACTAAGTTTGTCTTTCTCCCGCGGCCTGTTCTCCGGTGGCGTATAGTAAAAACCGGGATCAAGATCGAGTTTGGTCGTTGAAACTATCTTGTATGGATCACTGAGGAAGCCGCGCATTTGGCCATAGGAAACATTTAACGTTCCGGCCGTATCGGCGTTAACCAGTTGTTTGACACCGACAATAAAGTCATCGCCGGTTTTGTAGCGATCCACACTCCAGCCGAGTTTCGGTTCTTTGATTGTGTCGTCCATCCTTCCGTATCCAACCAGCAGTCCCGTATTTCTCTGGTTGAAATCGGTTGTGGTGTTAATCGACCACCCTTTCGAAAGGTAATCGCTTTCGCGACTGACTGCGTATGCCGCATCGACGTTCAGCCTGTTAAACTGACGTGAGAGATCAACGGAACATGCGCGGCGAACATCCTTCATTTGAGCGACCGGAGATGGTCCATCGGGCGTCCGAGGCGTTTCCCCAGTAGGCGTAGCTCCCGCGATCGAATCAATCAGCCCCATCGCCTTCAATTTCGTGTTCGGGTCGATGTCTTTTTCGGCCAACACATAATGGGAATCCACGCGAATGCGGTCATGCTCCTCCTGCCAGGACTGGAATTTATAACCAACGCCCTCATCACCTCGGGCGGAACGTGGCTGAAAGATTGATAGAACCACGGCCAAGAAGTAGCCCCGTACGGCAGTACTGGCAGGCCAGGCAGTGGAACAGCGAAGGAAGCCCATATTTTCGTCCACTATTTGCTTGGTAAATTTCGGCGCAATATAAGCCGTCATGCGGGAAATAAGATTACAGACTGTTTACACTACTCGGGGCCTTGCATCCACACCTTCACCACAAGATTTCCTCCCAACGACATGTTGTGAGCGAATTATCGCTCCGGCCAAACAAATTGCGATGGCTTCGCACTGTGGAATTGTTTGAGTGCGCGCATGGCTCGCTCTTCTGTTCCATTGCCGCCGATTCGCGGAACGGTGGGAATGATCGTGTTGGTAGGGCTGCTTCTTTCCGCTCTCCTATGGCGGTACGCAGTCCGGAAAGATTATGAGCGGGTTCATGGTGAATTTCTCCGGCGCGCCGAAGCCCAAGCGAGCATCGCGCGGGAGAAACTCCTGCTTTACGAAGAAATGATCTTCAGCTTGCGCGACGTGTTTGTCGGGCAAACGGAAGTCACCCGGAAAGAGTTTGAAAATGTCACGCGCGAGCTCCTCAGCCGCCATGTCGGGGTGCAGGCGCTGGAGTGGGTGCAAATCGTCAAACATGACGACCGCGCCGCGGTGGAAGAAAAAATGTCCCGCGACTACAATCGTCCGTTTGTTTTCAGACGCCTCAGCGCCGACGGCTCTTTCGTAACAGCACCCCGGGAGGATGAATACTTCCCGATCCTGTACGTTGAGCCACTTGCAAGCAACGAAGTCGTACTCGGGTACGACATAACCCAGGCCGCGACTGGATCGAAGATTATAGCGGCGCGAACCGACCGCTCCCTAAAAATCACCCCCGTTTTCCACCTCGCACAATCGACCCGCAAAAATGACGAGCCTGGGGTTGCGTTGATCCTGCCCGTATCCAAGGACGCAAACGAACCCGGACCAATCTTGGGATTCGTTCAGGGCATATTTCGGGTGCAGACCATGCTTTCCCAAAGCCATCGCTCGGGCCACGACGAGGCTTTGTATTCTTACTATCTGGATGACGAATCCACCTCTGCCGCTCCGACCCTTCTTTACGCGAATCTCGCTGGGCGCGAACCGATGCGCATGTCGGATGAAATTCATTTACCGGATGATAAAAATCCCGAAACATTTCGGGGAGCGATCAAGCTTGGCGACCGGACATGGTCGCTTGTCATTGAAATGAATCCTGCATGGGCCCGCCAGCAACGGAGCAGCCAGCCCCTGTTCGTATTTGCAGCAGGAATAGCGATCACCGTCCTGCTCGCTTTGTTCATCAACAGCATTTTATTGCGCACACAACGCATCGGACGCGAAGTGGAACTCCGAACCGCTCAGCTGCGTGAAAGCGAAATGCGACTCCAGGCGGTGCTCGACCACAGCCCGGCGCTAATATTTGTGAAGGACCTCGTCGGACGCTACGTCCTGTTCAACCAGAAGCTTGAAAAACTCTGCCAGCGTCCGGCCGCGGCAATCAAGGGCCGCACGGACCATGAATTATTTCCGGCAACTGACGCCGATTCCTACGTCGCCAACGACCAGCGCGCGCTTGCCGCCGGGAAACCTGTGGAATTCGAGGAAACGGCGGAGCAAAATGGCCACATTTCCACCTGGATCGTGCAAAAATTTCCACTACTGGATGGCGAAGGCCAGGCTTACGCGGTCTGCGGAATTTCCACTGAAATAACCGACCGGAAAAATTCCGAGGTTGAAATTCGGGAAAGCCGGAGACAGCTCGGCAATCTCATCAGTCAATTGCCGGGAGCCGCGTTTCGCTGCCGGTTCGATGAGAATCTCACCGCACTTTTCGCATCGGAAGGCATGTTGCCGTTAACGGGATATCCTGCGAATGATTTAGTTTCCGGCCGCATCCATATTGCGAATCTCACCCTGCCCGACGACCGCCCCATGGTGCGGAGCGCAGTCGCAACCGCCATCAAGGAGCGGCGCAACTTCGAAGTGGAGTACCGCATCGTTCATCGCGACGGCCACGAAAAATGGGTGCTCGTTCGCGGCCGGCCGATCTACGACGAAACGGGGGCGATGCGCTTTATCGAAGGGCTGGCGATTGATGTCACCGCACTGAAACACGCAGAGAAGGAAAAAATCGCCTTTGAACGCAACCTGCTCGAAACCCAAAAACTCGAGAGCCTCGGCGTACTCGCCGGCGGCATTGCCCACGATTTCAACAATCTTCTCACCGCCATTCTCGGCAACGCGTCGCTGCTGCGGTATTCGTTGTTGCGCACCGATACGAGCCACGCGCATCTGGAACAGATTGAAAACGCCGCCCGTCGCGCCGCGGATCTCTGCGCGCAAATGCTCGCCTACGCCGGGAAAGGTAAACTGTCGAATGGGCGCATCAACCTCACGCAACTGGTACGGGAGACTACTTCCCTGTTGGAAATATCGATCAGAAAAAACTGTCGTTTCACTCTGCAATTAGCAGAAAATCTGCCGGCGGTTTTGGGCGACGCCACCCAACTTCGCCAAATCGTGATGAACCTGGTGATCAACGCATCCGATGCGATCGGTGAGCGGGCTGATGGGGAAATCATCGTAACCACATTCGCGCGCCATGCGGACGCCAAGCTCCTGCGTTCTGCGCTGCACCAATCAAAACTCGAACCCGGCCAGTATGTGGGTCTCGAGGTAAAGGACAACGGTTGCGGTATGACGGCCGAGACTATCACACGAATCTTCGAGCCCTTTTATACGACCAAATTTTCCGGACGCGGCCTCGGTTTATCCGCGACAATGGGCATCGTGCAAAGTCACCACGGCGCACTATTCGTCGAGTCGCAGCCCAATCAAGGGTCGATCTTCCGCCTCCTGCTGCCCGCGGTCGATGGCCTTGCTCCCGAATCCATAAAATCGAATCCTGGAGCGGTGCCAATCGACCTCAATTGCACGATCCTCGTCGCAGACGACGAAGAGTCGGTGCGCGTGTTGATCGACAAAGCGCTGTCGCGCCATGGTGCTTCAGTAATCCCCGCCCGCGACGGAAACCAGGCCGTGGAAATTTTTTTGCAGCGCCGCGACGAAATTGATTTGATCCTGCTCGACCTCACCATGCCGGGAATGTCCGGAGAGGAAGTTCTGGTTCGTTTGCGTGAACTCGAAGCCTCACAGAAAATCGTAATCATGAGCGGCTACGGCGAAGAGGAAACCATGAAGCACTGTGCCGAACTTGGAGTGGTTGCATTCGTGAGCAAACCATTTGAAATCGAGACCGTCGTGACAAAATTACGTTCGCTCATTTAGTTTTCATTCATGCGTCTCGATCAGCTCAGAAAATTCGCGCTTTCCCTGCCGCAAACCACCGTGGTCAAACAGTGGGGCGAGTGCCTGGTCTTCAAGGTGGCCGGAAAGTTATTTTTCCTGATCGCACTTGATGGAGAAGTCATCGACGGAGTGGTTTTCAAATGCGCTCCCGGGGAGTTTGAATCGCTGACCGAAATCGACGGAATTGCCCAAGCCCCTTATTTCGCGAAACGCATGTGGGTCCGGCTTTCCGACCTGGACGCCCTCCCGGCCAGGGAACTTCAAGCGCGCATTAAACACAGTTACGATCTGGTGGTCGCGAAGCTACCCAAGAAAATCCGGGTGACGTTAGCTGGCGGATAAAAGTCAGCGAGACGGCGGGGTGCGCTCACCACTGGGTTGCATGACCTTTCCGAATCTATTTCCGAATGCAGGAGCTTGTTTACAAGCGATTCGGAACATCCGAAACCACACGCGCGCCTTGATCGCCTGTAAACAGCCTCCTACATTCGGATTAAGATTCCTCCGGACCTGGGAACAACGCTCAGGAATATCCTGATCGCGGCGTAAAGCCGTTTCCTACAAGCCGGTCACCCGACTCGAAGCAATATTGTTAATCGTGCGAACCACGCGAAAGAGGCTTTGCGCAACGGTTGTTTTTGCTCAACCGTGCCGGGCTTTCCCTCCATTCATTGAGCTCGATTTCCCCCATTTCCGCCAAAAATCCACTGCCAACCAAGCCACTCTCGATCGGCGTGATTTTTCTTACGCTCTATATCGATCTCATTGGTTTCTCGATTATCTTTCCACTGGGGCCGGATCTGATCACTCATTATTTGGACATTGACGGACAAAGCGGACTGCTCGGCTGGTTGCTTGCCCAATCCAACTCAGTGGCCCACGCCTTCGGTCGCGACAACGCGTTCGCAGCGGTCCTTTTCGGCGGCGTACTGAGTTCTTTCTTTTCGATCCTGCAATTCATCTTTGCACCGTTGTGGGGAGCGATCTCGGACAAACGGGGGCGTCGTGGCGTATTGCTCATGACGGTGGCGGGAACCGCACTGGGCTATTTGGTCTGGGTGCTCAGTGGCTCGTTCTGGCTGTTCCTGCTTTCGCGAATCGTGACCGGTGCATTCAGCGGAAATCTTTCGGTCGCGACCGCGGCAGTTGCCGATGTCACCTCACGTAGCGAACGCGCGAAAGCCATGGGGATCGTTGGCGCAGCATTTGGACTCGGGTTGGTCACTGGCCCCACCCTCGGTGCATTCACCGCGCATATTAATTTACTTTCCAGTTTTCCGGGTCTGGCCCGTTTTGGCGTAAATCCGTTTTCCGTCCCTGCGCTGATCGCCTTCGCCATGTGCGTGGTGAACCTTTTTTGGATCTCGGCGCGCTTTAAGGAAACGCTCTCCCTGGAAGCGCGGGCCGAGGCTCGCGAGCCCCGCATTCGCAATCCACTTTCCGCCATCTTCGGCTTGAGCAACGCCGCGGTACGCCGGGCGAATCTCGTGGCATTTATCTACTCGTTGGCGTTCGTGACCATGGAGACCTCAATCACGTTTCTAGCGGCGGAGCGCTTTGGTTATACTGCGCGCCAGAACGGATATCTCCTCGGATTTCTTGGTATTTGTTCGATCGTCACCCAAGGCTACATTGTCCGCAAACTTCTCGCCAAGGTGGATGAAGTACGGGTGCTCAACTCCGGCTTGGTTTTTTCCGGGCTGGGACTGCTCCTCATTGGTTTCGCACTCCAGTCGTGGATGCTCTACGTGGGACTGGCCTGTCTTGCGATTGGCTCAGGGCTCGTCAATCCGGCGACCACGGGACTAATTTCGCTCTATAGCGGCGCCCAGGAACAGGGCCGCGTTCTGGGGATTTTTCGTTCACTCGGCTCCCTCTCGCGAGCGATCACCCCAGTCCTTGCTGGAGCCGCCTTCTGGCTTTTCGGCTCCCGCAGCGTTTTCATTGCCGGCGCATTGCTTTCGGCCGGCGCATTCAGCCTGAGTTTCGGCCTCCCCAAACCACAGAAATGATCCGCGATCCGAGAGTCCAACTCCCGGCGGTCCGGCGATCTTTCGCTGCACCGCTCTGGTTGTTGCTTATCATCGGGTGCGCGTTTTCCACCAGCGGTTGCATCAACTACGGCCGGCGTACGCCCGCGCGCACCGTGTTGGAGAACAAGACCACCACGCTTCCCGCGCGCGTCATCTCGAATTTTTTCGTGGTCGAATCGAAACTTTCCGATGGAAAAACGTACCGGTTCATCGTCGATACCGGGTCGACCTCGACCTTGGTCAGTCCTGAACTGGCCAAACGATTCGCCCTGAAGGAACGTCGCGGCGCGCCGCGCAGGAAAATCCACGTACGCTCAGCGAATGGGGGTGAAATCGATCTCGAATCGATCACGCTGAAACAGCTCAATCTCGGCGACGCCTTGTTCGAACGCGTCCCCGCTCTCATCTTCGATTTTGCCGATCTCTCCGGACATCTCGGGCTGCCGATTGACGGGATCGTCGGGTTTCCCGTTTTCCGAAACACGCTGCTCACGATGGACTATCCCGGTCAGAAGCTCGTGATCGCATCGTATCCTCAATTTGCTCCGCCAGTGCCCTCCCCTTCGCCCCGGCTTTCAACCATCGCATTCAATAACGAACAGGGCACTCCGCTTATTCCCATCCAGATGGGCAACGAATCCTTCATCGTTCTCATCGATTCCGGCAGTGACGGAAGCCTCAGTTTGAACCCGGTGGGGTTGCATCCCCATTTCGCCAATGGTCCGCGGGTGGGCACGTTGATCTCTTCACTTCAGGGAGATCGACGGCAGCTGACTGGTCGTCTCAATCAGGACGTGCTCATCGGCACGCACACCATTCAGAAACCGGTGGTCGATCTCACCGATCAGTTGTCATCGATCGGCGGCGAATTTTTGCGGCATTTCGTGGTAACGTTTGATCAGGGTCGGAACCAAGTGACGCTGGTCCGCGATGCGGAGGACGCCGTAACGATGGAACCGCGCCGAAGCACCGGGCTGTCGTTCGCGCGATCCGCGGTTTATTGGCGCATTCTCACCGTAATTCCTGACACGCCGACCGCTAAACTCCCGGTTCAAGCCGGTGACTTATGCGTCCGCATCAACGGCGAACTGGTCGCGCAATGGAGTTATGATCGCTACGCCGATTTACTGAAGACGGCGGACAAAATCACTTACACGTTGCTCGTGGGAGCGAAGGAAACCGACGTGGAAGTGCCGGTTTTTGAACTAGTGCCCTGAAGGGCTTCAAGAAAACTTTAATTGGTGCCTTTTGCGGTCCACCGGTAGGGCGGATTATCCTAATCCGCCGTTCCGTGAAACGAATATTATTCCCGCCGCGCACACTCACGGCGCTTTAAGGATAAAGCGCCCTACCTCCGTCTGGTTTCCGCTTCAGGATTTGATCAGCAGAAACGCACCCGCGCCGTCATGCCCATCAATCCACGGCAAGGCGCGCACGCTGCGTTCCAGGCGAAACGGCCCGCCAGCACGGCTGTCGAAGAATGTTTTAATGACGCCGTCGTTTTCATCCGCATCGACGCTGCACGTGCTATAAACGAGCCGGCCACCTGATTTCACCAACCGGGCGGAGGCGTGAAGCAGTTCGACTTGCTGTTCGGCGTGACGGGCAAAATCGCCGTCCTGCAGCCGCCACTTCACGTCGATGCGATGTCGCATCACGCCAGTGTTCGAGCAAGGCGCATCGAGGAGAACGGCATCGTAACTCTCGGGCAGATTCAGATTGCGATAGAAGTTCGTATTAACGACGCGAAGATCCGCCTGCGTGAGCGCGACGTCCACCCCGGTTGGTGCACGGGCGAGATTTTCTTTGAGACGTACGATCCGGATATCCGATTTTCCGGGCGCAACAGGTTCATCAAGGGCAACCACCCGTCCCGCCTTCATCGTATCGGCAATGAACAAACTCTTACCGCCCGGGGCCGCGCAAGCATCGAGGATCACCTCGCCGGATTTCGGGGAGAGTAATTCAATGCAAAGCCGTGTCGACGGATCCTGAAGATAGAGAGCCCCTTGATTGGCGAGCTTCCGAACTTCGTCCCATTTTCCTCCCTTCACTTCATAAAACCCTGCCCATTTCGTCGGCGCGAGAAACTCAGGAACCGGCGCGTCAATCCGCCAGCGTGCGTAAACCGGCGCGGGCTGCTGATTCCATTCGAGCAGTTTGCGCGTCGATTCTGCGCCGAATTGCCGCACCCAGCGGTTCACCAACCATTCGGGATGGCCCAGCTCCGTCGCAAGATCCAGCGGCGTTTCCGCCAATCGCGACGCCATTTTACGAGCGACGGCGTTCACCAGGCGTGCTTCCTTCGGACTGGCCAGGCTCTTGGCTTTTTCCACCGCATGATGGATCACTTTGGCGGTCAAATCTGCCCCGCCTTCCAAAAGTTCGAAACCCGCGATCAGCAATATAGCCCGCACTTTCGTGCGTGGCGGGTGGGTCATGAGGCCTTCCACGGCCGCCTCCAGCCGGTTGGACCATCGGACGACGCCATAAAAAAGCTGCTGGGCCCGTGCCCGGTCCTGAGATGTCAAGCTGGTTGGCAGCCCCTCGAGTAGCGTATCGACGCGTTCCGCTCTGGCCAACCAGAGTTCGGTGAGTCCCACGGCGGCGGCCCAGCCACCAGGCGTGCTTTTTTCCCCTTTCGAGGCTTTCTCCAAACCCTGTTTGACATCTTCTACCATTGTGCCCTCTACTAATCGGTTCACCGACTCGTTACGCAATTATGAATTCAGAAGCCATCTCCGCGATCATTGCCAAACACCCCGCTCTAAAAGCGTCCAAAGCCAAACTCGAGACCATGGAACCGGGCTCCTACGTGGTTCATCGCAGCTGGGGCTTCGGCCAGATCAAGTCGTATAACGACGCGGATCAGAAGCTCATCATCGATTTTAAGGGTAAGAAGGGTCATCCCATGGACCCTGTTTTCTGCGTCACCAGTATGGACGTATTGCCGGCCAAGCATATCCTGGCCCGCAAGGAAACCGAACCTGAACGCGTTAAAGAGCTGATAGAGAACGATCCGGTGCAGCTCGTGATCGAAACGCTGAACGCCTATCCGAACAAAGCGGCGAGCGCCATCGAGATTGAAATCGTCCTCGCGCAAGTCGTCGGCGAAGAAAAATTCAAGCGTTGGTTCGCCAATGTGAAGAAGCAGCTCGTCAAGGACCCTCGCGTCAGCGTGCCGGCCAAGAAAATCGAGTGCTACATCGTGCGTGACGAACCCGTCTCCGCTGAAAGCGAGATCATGGAGGAGTTCACCAATACCCGTTCTGCCCGTCGCAGGATCGCGCTCGCTGAAGATTTACTCGCTGCTTCCATCAAGGAAGAATCCAAGCCGTCACTGGCCCACGTTTTGAGCGGTATCACCGATGCCGTGCGCGACAGCAACCAGCTCGATGCCGCTGAACGCCTTTATGGCGCATTTGTGCGTGACGAACTTGCCAAAATCCTTGGCCACGAAGCGACCGCGGTTGCCCCGACGCAACCCGAGTTGATCAAGGAAGTACGGGGATTGAACGCCATCGCGGAAAAAATCCCGGTTCATTTCCAGGCCCGTTTCCTCGATCTCATCAAAGAAACGCACCCGCTTGAGTGGCGCGAAATCGTATTCGCCCTCCTGAAGACTTCACAGGGCAAGTTCACCACCGAGTGCATCAATTTCCTCATGGAAAACGGCCAGGCCGATGAATTGGCTGCCGCGCTCAAGCGCTGGAAGACCGAGCAAAATCTTCGCGCTCCAGTTCTTCTCTGGATCATCAAGAACCGCCACTCGAAGAAATTCTCCAAGCTGCTTAATGAGCTGGTCACGCCGCGCCTGCTGGGCGCGATTTTCTTCGCGATCGACTACGAGGCGCTCCAATCCGCCGGTACCCGCCGCATCCCGTTGGGCGAAGTGCTCAGCGACGATCCTGATCTGATCTCCGATCTTCTCACCACGGCCGACACGGAAACTGCCCGCGATCTCGCGAACAGCCTCCTGCTCAACCAAGGTTTCGAGGAGCTGACCAAAAAGTCGCTGCTCGCGCGTTTCATTAAACTTTTCCCCTCGCTCCAATCGCTCGTCTCGGGCGAAGCGGAAACGAAGGACGAACAGCTGCTGGTTTCCCGTGACAGTTACGAACGCAAGCGCATCGAGTACGAGGAAATCGTTTCCAAGCGCATCCCCGACAACTCGAAGGCCATTGCCACCGCCCGCGAACACGGCGATCTCAAGGAAAACTCCGAGTTCAAGATGGCGAAGCAGGATCAATCGGTGCTCATGGGCCAGAAGGTTCAGCTCGAACGCGATCTCGCCCGCGCCCGCATCACCGATTTCGCCGAAGCCAGCACCGACCAGGTCAGCGCCGGCACCGTTGTGGATCTCCGCGATGTCGCCAATGGCAAGGCAGTTCGTTACAGCGTCCTCGGCGCGTGGGATAGCGATCCGGAAAATCACCGCATCGCTTATAAAACCCCGCTCGGCCAGGCGTTGCTTGGCAAGAAAGTCGGCGAGCATGTGAAGCTCAAGATCGGCGGTACCCAGCAGGAACTCCAGATCGCCGGCATCACCCGCTACGTCGACAGCAAGCAGTAAGCGCCAGCGACTCCATTCCTTAATCAATTCTTCGAAGACCGCGCCCTTTGCGCGGTCTTTTTTTTGGCGGATGTTTTCATCGACGAACTACGCAATGAAGTTGGGTTGCACCCGATATGACGCTGGTCTATGGATTTCAGCCATTACGCCGTGAATTCTTCCTGGAATACCCTGAAAATCATTTCCGATTCCACCCGACTTCGCGTTCTCGCGTTGTTATTGAAAGAAGAGCTCTCGGTGGCCGAACTGCAGGAAATCCTCGGAATGGCGCAGTCCCGCATTTCCTCCCAACTCGCCCTGCTGCGCCAGGCGGGTTTCGTGAACGACCGTCGTGAAGGAAAGAAAGCGTTCTATTCGATCCGATTGACACTCGACGCCAAACAACTGGCGCTGCTCAAAGCCGCCTGCGAATCCGTCACCGAACTTCCTGAATCAACCGAAGACTACGGTAATCTCGACCGTGTCCTTCAGAAGCGGCGGAAACTCTCCGAACAATATTTCAATCTGATCGCAGGCCGCCTGGGAAAAAATCATTGTCCGGGCCGCTCGTGGGAAGCGATCGGTCATCTTGCGCTCCGCTTGGTACCCGCGATCACCGTGGCTGACCTCGGAGCTGGGGAGGGCTTGCTTTCCCAACTGCTCGCCAATCGGGCCGAACGCGTGTGGTGCATCGACAACTCTGCGCGCATGGTTGAAGTTGGCACTGAACTCGCCAGAAAAAACGGCCTCGCCAATCTCACCTACAAACTCGGCGACATCGAGCAGGTGCCTCTGCCGGATCAGTCCGTCGATCTCGCAATTCTCTCGCAGGCACTCCACCACGCGAGCCATCCACAGACTGCGGTTAACGAGGCATTCCGGATTTTGAAGCCCGGTGGACAGCTGCTCGTGCTTGATTTAAAAGAGCACACTTTTGAAAAAGCCCGGGAACTCTACGGCGACCTCTGGCTCGGATTTAAGGAGAGCGCGCTGCATGGTTTCCTCAAAACCGCCGGGTTTCAAAAAGTCGAAGTCACGGCCGTTTCTAAGGAAGAAAATGAACCTCACTTTGAAACGCTGCTCGCCAGCGGATTGAGAAGCAGTCGTTAAGAAACCGCATCAGCCAGCCCTGACAACGACCGGGCTATGACTGTCAGTCGAGCCGGACCTCGCCATGGCCGGGAGATTGCGGGAGTTTCGTGAGCTCTCGTGAAATTACCCCATTCCATTTGCGCCGGCCTAAGTGTGCTTGCGTTAGTTACGTTCATCGCGGGCATTCCTGACATCCACGCCCAAGCGCTGGGCGCGGGAAAACTGTTTCCAAATCTCGCGGAGAATATCGATCGGCCGCTGCGGTACCGGCCTGACGGAAAGGATTTTGTCATCGAAAACGGGACGGAGTTTTTCAATCGCTCGCTCTACGGCGGCAACACGGCGTTCCGGGTCGACGGCGGCGACAAGCCGGAATTCCTGCTTTATTTACCGGGTCGCGGAGGAAACCTGCGTTTCGCGATTCGCTCGAAGGGCGGAATGAAGTGGTTGCACGAGGCCGCAAAAATCGTGGCGCGCTATCGACCGGGTGAATTGCTCTACGAAATTCGTGACCCATTGCTCGGCAAGCACGGATTCTTGAACATCGCTGCCCTCGCCTATCATCAGACCGAGGGATTGATCGTACGAATCGAAGCCACCGACATCGAACCCGGCCTCGAATTGATATGGGCATACGGGGGCGCCAACGGACAGCGAGGTGCGCGCGACGGCGACATCGGCACCGAAAAAGTTCCCATCAGCGAATATTTCCAACTTCGCCCGGAATTTTGTCGCGATAATATTTTCGAACTCACGCGCGATTCATTCACGCTGCGCGCCAAGACCGGTGCCATGGTCGGTTTAGTCCCCGCCGACACAAAACTCAGCATCGGCGATGCCACACATTGGAACGACCTGCCCCTCTTGCTGACTGTCGCGTCTCCGATATCTCCGGCGCTTCCGATTATCGTCGGCCGCGTTGCGCTTTCATCAAACCGGCCATTGCTTCTGTCGTTGCAGCGCATCGCGAAACCCGTCGCGGCAGCAGAAGAATTATCTACCTATCGTGAAGTCAGCGCTGAGCGCCCCGGAATCAAGCAGAACGTCGTCAAACTCCTTCTTGCGCCGGCATTTTCCGCCGCTGATTTGCCCAGGCTTTTTGCGGCCACCGCAGAGTATTTTGCCACGCTGCGTCGACGCGTTGAAGTTGAAACTCCCGATCCTTTCCTGAACGCGGCAGTGGGCGCTCTCAACGTGGCCGGCGATGCCGTTTGGGACGCACCAGAAAACGCGATTATGCACGGCGCAATCGCCTGGCGCACCAAGTTGTTGGGTTGGCGCGGACCGTACCTTCTCGACTCACTCGGCTGGCACGACCGCGCACGAGCTCATTTCGAATATTGGGCAAGTCGTCAAAACACCGAACCGATTCCCGAAAAAACTCCACCGCCTGAGGAAAACACCAATCTCGCTCGCAACGAAACCGGTCTGCACAGCAACGGGGATATTTCCAACAGCCACTATGACATGAACCTCGTGTTCATTGACGCGCTGTTTCGTCACCTCAGGTGGACCGGCGATGTCGAATTCGCCAGGAAAATGTGGCCGGTCATCGAGCGTCATCTCGCGTGGGAAAGACGGCTGTTTCGCCGTGAATTCGGTCCGGAAAAACTTCCGCTCTATGAAGCGTACGCGGCCATCTGGGCCAGCGATGATTTACAATACAGCGGCGGAGGCACGGCGCATGCGTCCGCCTACAACTATTGGCATAACAAAATGGCCGCGCAGATTGCTCCATTGGTCGGCGCAGATCCCGCGCCTTTTATGCACGAGGCGAAGTTGATCGCGCGCGGCATGCGCGAGCTGCTCTGGGTGCCCGAACAAGGAATGTTTGCCGAGTACAAGGACTGGCTGGGACTCCAACGCGTTCATTCCAGCGCAGCGCTCTGGACATTTTATCACACAATGGATTCCGAATTACCCGCCGCGAAAGAAGCATCGCAGATGAGCAACTATGTGGGTGTTCACCTTCCTCACTTGCCGGTGCGTGGTCCTAGTGTGCCAGTAGGTTTTCAGATGCTCGGGACCAGCGAGTGGATGCCGTATGACTGGTCGATCAATAACGTCGTGATGGGCGAGGCGGTGCATGGCGCACTCGGCTTGTGGCAGGCAGGTCGCGCAGACGAAGCTTGGAAAATCACCAAAGGCTCGCTGCTGGCCGCGATGTTCATGGGCATTTCGCCAGGCAATGTCGGTTCGATGTCTTATCTCGACGTCTACCGCAGGGAATCGCAGCGCGACTTTGCAGACGGCTCTGGCGCGTTAAGCCGGGCGCTGATCGAAGGTTTGTTTGGGGTCAGGCCTGACGGCATCAACGGCGAGCTCACCATCGCGCCGGGATTTCCGCACGAATGGAATCACGCGACCCTTCACCACCCTGACATCGACCTGGTTTACCGTCGGGAAAATCGCGAGGAAAGTTTTCTAATCAAATCACGATTGCCCAATTCGTCGCGCATCAAACTGGAATTTTATGCCCGAGGAAATTCGGCGCACGTTCTGGTGAATGGCCGCGAAGTAACGGGCACATGGGTGGGCGACACGGATTCCGGTCGACGATTGCAGATTTTCGGAACGCAGAATGGCGGCCTATGCGTCGTGAAAATTATTTGGACTGGATCTGAACCCCGCACTCGAGGCCCCGAATTTATCCCGTGGGCAATGCCGACTGAGATGGGTCAAGTTTCGATCGGGAGTCATCTCGAAACGGTCGATCTCACTCCCTACTTCAACGACCGTGCGACGCAGATTTTCCGCAATGAATACCGGTTACCCCGTTCGCCTTTCGTTTCGCTCGCAATCCCGAAACAAGGCATCGGCGGCTGGGCGGGCGGAATCAAGGCGACTGCGGATATCGACGACACAGGACTGCGCATCGTTTCCGCTAAAAACGGCGGACGACTCACGCTGCCGAACGGCTTGCAGTTCGCCACGCCGGGACCAGGTGAGGGAAAAAACATTCTCTTCACGTCGCAGTGGGACAACTATCCGCGTGAAGCGAGCGTCCCACTCTCCGGCAAAGCGCGGGCGATCCATCTTCTAATGGCAGGCTCAACCAACCCGATGCAAAGCCGCATCGACAATGGCGAGATCATCGTAACTTATCGCGACGGTCACACGGCGCGGCTTGCGCTGGAAAATCCCACGACTTGGTGGCCGATCGAACAGGATTATTTTATCGACGACTTCCAATTCCGTTGCACCGGACCTTTCCCAACACGCGTGGATCTAAAGACCGGGACTGTTCGCGTCCTCGATGTAAAATCATTCAAAGGCCAGGGCGGGAAAATTCCCGGCGGCGCGGCGACGGTGCTCAGTTTGACCACCGATCCGGCCCGCGAACTCGCTTCACTGACCGTCCGCGCTCTAGCCAACGACGTCGTGGTCGGACTCATGGCAGTAACCCTCGATCGATAGATTTATCTGGCCGGGCTTGCTCTTCCAGATTCACCGTAGTCAATTCGGTTCACGCCACGCGTTATCATCACTCGTTCCTGCTTCCGACCATGACCATCAAAGACAACGAACATATCGACCTCGCGACGCCGTCCGGACCGATGCGCACCCATCTGTTTCGCCCTACTGCACCCGGGCGTTACCCGGGGATTCTGCTTTATTCGGAAATTTTTCAGGTCACCGGACCAATCCGTCGCACTGCCGCGCTTCTCGCGGGTCATGGTTTTCTCGTCGCGGTGCCGGAGATTTATCACGAATTTGAGCCAGCCGGAACAGTACTCGCCTATGATCAAGCTGGCGCCGATCGCGGCAATGCCGTGAAAACCACCAAGGAGCTCGCGCACTACGATGCCGACGCGCGTGCCGTCCTTGGCCTCCTTAAAACACACGAAGCCTGCACGGGGCGATTGGGCGCAATGGGAATTTGCATCGGTGGCCACCTCGCGTTTCGCGCCGCCATGAATCCGGAGGTTCTCGCCGCGACCTGCTTTTACGCGACCGACATCCACAAACGCGGCCTTGGGAAAGGTCTAAGCGACAACTCCCTCGATCGAATTCCTGAAATCAAAGGAGAACTGCTCATGATTTGGGGACGGCAGGATCCGCACGTACCGCTCGAAGGTCGCCTGTTGATTCAAGCCTCCCTCAACGCCGCTGGAACCAATTTTACCTGGCACGAGTTCAACGGCGCGCACGCGTTTCTCCGCGACGAGGGTGTGCGGTATGATCCGGAATTAGCCCGCCAGTGCTATGGCCTCACGATCGACCTCTTCCGCCGCAAACTGGGCGACGGTGATCTGCGGTCCGCGGGGCCGGCAGCGAAGACCGAGACAAAACATTAGAACAAAAAAACCGATCGATTCTGCCGGGAAAATTGCGGGGTTCGAGGTGAACGGCTTCAGCTTTGAATGTAACAGCGGTGGTAACACCGTTGGCCAGCCGTCTGACGACGGCTGCTACACCAACGTACAAGATTGGGTGCGGCGGCATGCGTCGCTTGATCAAATGCCACAGGAGCGCTTCGACGATCCACCGCTCCGTCAAAAATTCGTGAGCACAGTGTAAATTCCCGACCCTGATGACATTCTTCTGGCCTCGCCGTTTGCGTTGGCGCAAAAAATTCATCGTTTTATCACTATGAAACTTGTCGACGCCCGCTCTGCGATTACCTCCGCCATTGGCCGAATGAATGCGCTCTATCAAAAGCCGGTTTTCGACGAATGGATCCTCTTCTCCTTATCGAAAGAGCAAAACGTGATTCTGGGATATGAAGGTCCACGGGAAGAATCTTATAAGAAACAATTCAAAGAGGACGTGATTCCGCTGAGTGCCGAGCTGAGCCAGCGACAGATGGCGGTGGGCGATTTTGCTTTCGTTCAGGACGCCAAAGGCACCGGCTTTGACGCGTGCATTCGCCTCGGCCCGGCGAGCTATCTGTTTTGCAACAACACATCGAAGTCGATGGAAGAAATTCGCCAGAGTCCGTTCTGGCTGAGCGCGCAAAAGCCTTTCGCGGAGCTCAGCGGAAAATTTCAGGCCGACCCGTTGGTCTAAGTTGACGGTAGGATCCCGTCGAGAGACGGGACGTTCAGCTCAGCAGTCCCTGCCAGACAAACCAGCCATACGCAGCGGTGAGGAGCCCTCCTGCCCAGCGTGGAAGTCCGCCCGTCAACAATAGCAAAACTGCGTGTACCACAACGGAGCCGAACAGAATCAATAACCCGGTTTGAAAAAATTCGGTGACCGGTAGCGGCTTCACGAGGGCGAAAAGGCCGAGACAGAGCGGAATACAAATATGTCCGTCGCCGACCTGCGAAGTATAAACCACATCGGCGCGCCGCTTCCATCCCCAATAAAGCGCCAGCACAGCGTTCGGTAAAACCATCAGCCAGCCAGTCAGCCAGCCCAGGTGAGAGGCACTGACAAAACCACTTTTCTGCGCCGAGAGCCAGGTGACCAGCCAATCAATCGCCTCATACATCGCATACGCACACGCCAGCACCACGAGGAGGTCGACGTAAAACATGAATTTAAACGAGACCCGTTGACGAACGTTGTGCTTCAACACGTCAAAGACTTGGAAGCACTGCCAAAAAAGAAAAAGTCCGATCAACATTACGCCGTCGGTGAAATCCAGTTTCCCGTCGCGTCCGAGCGCCCAAACCGCCGCGGTGAAAAATACCACTGCGACCAAGGTGAGCAGGAGTGAAAGTCGGTTTATCTGATTCTCCACTCCTCCATTCTTTGCCGCCTTGGAAGGTTTCTTTCCCTTGGCTGGCGTTTTGCTTTTGGCGGGAATCACTGCGAGGCCCCAGAAGAGCGCCGGCAACCCCAGCAACAAGGTGAGGTTCGTCACATTATTCACGAGGCAGTTGGTCAACACTTCCCGCGGTGATCCGTGACGGGAAATCATGATCGCGACAAAGATCAGGTTACCGAGTCCTGAACAATAAGGCATCACTAGCGTCCCGAGCGCCGTGCCCTCGAGACCATGATCGAGCATCGCCTCGAGTCGCCACATCATCAGCAGCGACACCGCGAGGAAAACCACGAGATAAACCACGGGGCTCGCCAAACCAAGCGATTCAATAAATTCCGCAATCACCCCGTCAGTCAGGCGAGCCAAACGGCCGCTGTAAACACCGGCCTAAGATCAATCCACCTACACCTTTACTCTTTCAGTGGGTAGGGCGCGGCCGCTTTTCTCGCGCGCAGGTGCAGGGACAAGTACCGGGGATGCGAGCGTGCAGCAACGGTGCAGCGGGCGCTGTAACGACATTTGCGGCGGGACCAGCGGTCCCGCCCTACCACTCGACTTGGTCGTGAGGTAACGAGTAAAGGGCGACTGGTAAGATTTATCGCCGTGGCAAAAAAAAGCCCGGCACGCATTACGTGCCGGGTCAATCACGACAGATGCTTACTGCAGTTTATACGGCAGTCTCTGGAGGCGGGTATATACGTCCGAGAGGATCACACTTGTTTTCGGATCGGGATTGTCGCCGGTCTTGAGAGTGTAGACTGGGGCAAAATTACCGAGGACAGCGCAATAGTCGCTGTTAACCATGATGCCGATGATCTCGCCCGTTTTGCTGAAAACCAAATCGCCGCGCTTCGGGGCGATTTCGCCAAAGAGGCGCGTCACTATACGATTATCGAGTTTCACGTAGTTCGAGTTGGACGCGTCGATGCGAAACGGTGTTTCACCGTAACGGCCATCGTCTGCTCGCACGAGTACGGCGTCGGGGAACTTGAATGGCTCCTTAGCCAGCTGATAAACCTTCGAACCCAGCTGCGCTGCAAGCGAAGGATCGATCGGCACCACCACCACGCGTGGATCGAGCCTCAGAAATTGGAGCTGGGCCATCGGTGCACTGGCGGAGCCGTGACTGAGTACACCCATCACCTGGTCGTAATCCGTGGGCACTTCACTCACCGCGAAAGGTGTGTCGCTGATATGCATCAGCGCATAGATATTGTTTCCGTCGCTCACCAAAACCGTCTGCGTGTCCTTGTCTTTTACCGTTGGGCTGAAAATGCCCGGGCGGCGGGCCGTGACCTTGCTCGCAACACGGTTCGCGAGAAACTCACTGAAGATCGTGTTGGGATTGATCGGACGGTTGTCGCGGATTTCCTTGCTGAGTTCACCGGATTTCTCGGTGAGCTGACCGACGCCCTGGGTGAGCTGGGTGGTTTGCTCCTGAACCTTGAATCGTTCAAGCCGTTCAACCTCCACCTGCTGCTTGGCCTCGGTAAGATTTTGACTGATGAGCTGCTTCTCCTGCTCGGAAACGCGCACCTTCACATTGAGATTTTGGATATTCTGCAAGGCCTCGGCGTTTTGTCGCTCCATGCGGGCCAGTTCGGCTTTTTGCCGCTCGGCTTCGGCCCGGCGCTCCTCGAGTTCACGCTGCAACTTCGCGAGTTCCTCCTTGGACATGGAGGCTTCCTGCACGGTGGCCGCATAACGTTTTTCGAGTTCCTTCGTGCTGGCCTGCGTCGCGGACAGCGTATTCTCGAGCTGTCCTTTTTGCTCCTGCAGAGCGCCCAGGTTTTTTTCGCGTTCTGAAAGCGAGCCCTGCGTATTGGATAACTGCGCGGCGAGTTGCTCGCGCGATTTCTTTTCATCCTCGAGCGATATGCGCATCAGCTCGACCATGTCGGCGTTCACCGCCGGCGCGTTGGCTGCGGATTTCGGCGCCGCGGTCTCCAGCTGCGTGTGCTGCGGCTCCGCCTTCTCCCAGCGCGTCAACGCCAGCAGATTGAGCAGCATGAAATCGCACATTATCAATAACAGCGTCTTGTTCATGATGCCGTGGGCTCAGGCGAGCTTGGCCGTCTGCACTGATTCAAGGATGAGCTTGCGCTTGTAGGGACGCACATGGCGGATTTTCACCAGCGCGACGCAGACAATGCCAAAGAGATTGGAAGAGTACGCGGCAAGCAGGTTGGCGTCGATCAGATGCAGCACCTGCAACACCAGGGCGGTTGCTGTGCCCGCGATGCCCAAATAGAGTCCGCCATCGAAAAGATTTTCCTCGTTCTCCACTAGCCGGAGTTTGCCGGCGGCGGCCAATGGCTGGCGATCGACCTCGGAGATCTTCAAGAGGCAGATGACATACATTCCGATCTGCAAACAAGCGAAGACCGTAATGGAGAGGATGGTTGAGATGTCCATGTTAGGGGATGTGGTTGAAGCATTGCTCGCAGCGGGAGCGGCTACTGAGCCGATGACCGGGATGACGAGTTTGATTTTATAGTCCGAGACCGGCGCCGCCTTGAGGAGAAAAGGCTCGGAAAAAACAAAAAAGATGAACGTCAGGATGGCCGCGATGACTCCGCTTCCCATCTTGGGAAATGCGCCCCGCAGACTCGATTCCACCGAGCGGAAAAGCTTGGTGTCGATCGAACGCAGCAGCAGAAAAATGCCGGCGAGAAACGCCGCATATTTCGCAATCAAGGCCAGTTCCGGATACCGCAGGGTAAACGCTGCGCCGATTTCGAACTCAGGTCCCGCGACGCGGGTTACGGGGACTTGACGTTGCACGAGTTGATCCACGGCACCGCGACCATACGAAAGAGCGAGCTGAAGATTTTCCGCGCCGGGCTGGCCAAAGGCGATCAGGTAATGAGCCACGGAATCCGCCGATTTCGTGATTAGGGCAGAAGTATAAATCACCGCCAGATGTTCTGGAGCGACGCGGGTGAGATGGGCGAACTGACCGACCGTGCCCAAACTTCCGGTGGTTCGAAGCAACTCGGAAAGCTGAACCCAGTTCAACCGTTTCCCGAGCGTGAGGATATCCAGATAAAAATCCTCCAACCCGCCCATTTTTCCCGTCGCGACCGCGGCTTCGGCCAGCGAACGCACCTCACGCTGCAGCGAGGCAGAGAGATGCTCCGTCTGCCACAGATACGCAGTGAGCAGGATCACGGCTTCAAGCGGCTGGCCACCGGGACGGTTCGCCGGAATGAAACGCTCGGTGCTCGTCAGCTCGGCGGTTTTCAACAACGTCTGCACCGCTGGCAGTCGCGAGACGGCGAGATAACGGCGCAAATTATCGCGCGCTTGCTGCGTCACCATGAACTTCAATACCGGTTGAGATTCCGCGGGGGATGCCGCGTTTTGTCCGACTAAAAGTGGCTCAAGGGCGACGTCCCATCCGCCCCACGGGAGCATCTCGCGATGATTTTGCGCAAACGAATCGTAAACGACGGTTAGTGCCTGTGCCCCCGAATCGCCGGTTTTACGCGCCGCCTCCAGAACGAGTGCCGCCGGGCCGGGTTTATCGAGATCCAACAGCTCGCGGCCGAAGCCCGAAACCGATGGAGTGCCCCGCCCCGCCTCGCGAAGCAGCGCTGTGTTAAGCGATTTGACGTTTACGGGCATCAGCCACGCTATCGCCAGCATGGCAATTCCCAGCACCAGCCACACCTGCCAAAGGGCAGAGCGTGAGCCGGAGTATGGGGATGACGTCGACATGGATGAGCGATAACAGGTAGACTAACGGAAACAAATTTATTTGCCGCGTTTACTCGCGGGCATAATAGGATTTGTCACTTAGAGCAGACCTATGGTCCTTAAAATTGTTCAATTCAACGAACCGATTCTCCGCAAAAAAGGCGGGAAAATCACCGCGTTTAACGCCGCGCTGGCGCAGCTTGCTGAAAACATGGTGGATACCATGCATGATGCCGAAGGAATCGGTCTCGCCGCCCAGCAAATCGGGGAGGCGATTCAACTTTGCGTGGTGGATCTGCGTCCGGTGGAAAGTAAATTCGATTGGGAATACGACGGAGCCAAACCACCCTTGGAACTTTTTATGCCGCTCGCAATCGTGAATCCCGAAGTCACCGTCATACCGGAACCGGAAACGGTTTACGAAGAAGGCTGCCTTTCCTTTCCGCAAATTCGCGGCGACGTCATTCGTCCCGACAAAATCACGGTCAAATTCAAAGATATCAGCGGCCACGCTCACGTTTTGACCTGCACTGGCCTGCTTTCCCGCTGTATCCAACACGAAGCGGATCATTTGAACGGCGTCCTCTACATCGATCACATGGACAAGGAAACGCTGGCTGTGATCGATCCTGAATTGAAAGCATTGAAGAAGCGCACACGTGAAGCCTCAAAGAAAGACTGAGATGCCCGGGAACCCGTCGCACCGTATCCACTCCATCGCCACCCGCACCGGCGACGATGGCGCAACCAGTTTGCTCTACGGGCAGCGCGTGCCGAAAAATCATCCGCAAATTGAAGCAGTGGGCGCGCTCGACGAACTCAATGCTGCGATCGGTTTTGCAAAAGCAACGCGGTCTTCACCGCTGGATCGAAGCGATCTCGAATCAATTCAAAAAGATCTCATCGCCTTGATGGGCGAGGTCAGCTGCGCCGAGGCCGATATACCGCGTTATATTAATTCGAATTTCGTTAAAATTAGCGAAGCCAGTCTGGCGCGCCTGGATTCCAACGTTGCCGCAATTGAAAGCCGTCAGCCCAAATTCGACGGCTGGGCCACGCCGGGAGCAAATCTTCATGCTGCCGCGCTTGATCTGGCCCGTACCTCAGCGCGGCGCGCTGAGCGACAGCTCGTTGGTTTGCCCTCGCACGGAAAAAATGTCCGCCCGCTTTTGATTCAATACATCAACCGTCTGTCCGATTTGCTATGGCTTTTTGCCCGCGAAGCCGAACAACCGCCAGACGCGACTCCCGGAACCTAAGTGAAAAATCCTGTGCTTTTCGCAAATTTCCTTTAATCATCCAAACCCGAACCATGCGTATCGTTGCGATCGTCCTCATTGTTTTTGCCACGCTATACCGCGTGTTACCAACGTTGGACTTGGGCCTTTCGAACTTTTCACCAATCATGGCCATCGCTTTTTGCGGTGCTGTTTACTTTCGCAATCGATGGATGTGGCTGATCCCGTTCGCCGCACTGAGTCTCTCCGACGTTTATATCAATAATTTCTACGTTCGGGAATACGGCTTCACCTGGCCGCTCAGCGGGTTCATTGCCCGCTCCGCCTGTTTCGCGCTGGCTCTTTTCGTGGGAGCGCAAGTCGCCAAACACAAATCCTGGCTGAATCTCCTGAGCGGATCGCTGCTTAGCGCACTAATTTTCTATTTTGTGACCAATACGCAGTCGTGGGCGGCCGATGCGTATTACCACAAGACCCTCGCGGGATGGTGGCAGGCCCTTACGGTTGGACACCCGGAATATCCGCCAACAGTTTTCTTTTTCCGGAATACGCTCTTTGGAGACTTAATGTTCACCGGTTTATTCGCGGGAATCATGGAGTGGGTCGCGCATCGCAAGGAACAGCCATCGCTGCTCGACGAAGAAGAAGGAAGCGAACCACACCCCGGGACGATCCCGGTAGATTCCGAAGTCGAAGAATAGTAATCGTCACTCGTACGACTGGCAAAGACTCAACGGCGCGGCGAAATGTCCGCGAGTGCAGCGCGGAAACCCCGCTGATAGGATCGGCTTAAAGCAAATCCGCCGCGAGCTCTGCGAGTTTCGACCGCTCGCCTTTCGAAAGCTTTACGTGAGCTGCGAGCGCCAGACCTTTCATGCGATTGTGGCAATAAACGAGGCCGTTGCTGCGGGAATCGACATAAGGATTATCGATCTGTGCCGGATCCCCGATAAGCACCAGTTTTGAGCTTTCCGAAATACGCGTGATCACTGTTTTTACCTCGTGGGGCGTTAGCTGCTGGGCCTCGTCGAGGATGAAAAATCTCCGTGCGATGGAGCGACCGCGAATGAAACAGAGTGCTTCGATTTCCACGACTCCACTACTGATCAGTCGTTCGTAAGGCTTAACCACGGGATGCCCGGAGTGACCGCCGCCTCCATGGGCGGGCTGGGGCGAAGTCATCGACGCGATGGTGTCGTCGTGTTTCTTCTTTTTCTTACCTGTTTTCTTGCTGGCAAACTGCGGATCTTTCGCGGGTTTTGAGGGAATCAACACTTCAAGCGCGTCATGATACGGTTGAAGCCATGGCTTCATCTTCTCTTCGAGCGTACCAGGCAAGAAGCCAATGTCTTTTCCGAGGGCGATGACCGGCCGGGAAATTGAAAGGCCGTCATAGCGGGATTTCTCATCGGTAGTTTGAAAAAGCGCACAGGCCGTGGACAAAAGCGTCTTTCCGGTACCCGCTTTTCCGAAACAAGTGACCAGCGAAATGCTGTCATCCATCAGCGCATCCATGAAAAACTGCTGCTCGAGGTTCCTCGGCCGAATCGGAATGCCACCGGGCGCCTTCACAAAGTCTGGCAGGTGCAAGCGGCGCACCAGGTTGTTGCCATAATAGCGCCCGGGCATCGTTTTACCCTCCGGCGTCATCAGCAGTACATACTCATTCAAATAGAGTCTGGCGACCGCATCAGGCGAAAACTCCAATTCACCTTCGGAGCAAAAACGCTGCATCTCATAGACATCGAGAGTGAGTGTTTGATAGCCATCGTCATCGGCCGTCGCCTCGGGAACCTTGTCGTTGAGATAGTCCTCCGCTTCCAGCCCAACCGCCCGCGCTTTCAGCTGCACGTTGACGTCCTTGGTCACCAGAATCGTCGGCGGTTGATGGGTTTCCTGGACGAATAGTGCACTGGCAATTATCCGGTTATCCTTCTTGGTAAAATCGGAAAGCACCGCGCGCAAACGCTGCATCGCCGGGGACGACCAGTTATTTTCCACCAAATAGCGGTTGATCACCACGGAGAGCGTGCCGCCATTGGGGAGCTTGACGCCCTCGTGCATCGACCGGGAGTCGGGCAGGAGTTCCTGCAGGATGCGGTGCACGCGGCGGGCATTGCGACCACGCTCGGTGGACTGCTCGCCTTTGATCGCATCGAGCTCCTCAAGAACCTCGACGGGAATCGCGAGATTATTGTCCTCGAATTTGTAGATCGATTGGGGGTCGTGGAGAAGTACGTTCGTATCGAGAACGTAGGTCTTGGCCCTTATTTCCACCTGTTGCTGCAGTGAGTTGTAAACAGCGCTTGTTGTGTTTTCCATCGCGTGGATAACTTGTGAATTACGAATGCCGCCCACCATTCGTTTTGTAAATGCAGTAATTGCAAATAACTGAAACTTTCATGCTACAGATTTATAAACTAAGACATTAAAGGCGGCAGAGGTTTCCTGTTTTTTGGAGGCGGACCCCACAACCTTAGCACATATTCTGCCAGATTCAAAAGACTCACGCGACGCAGACCTCCCGCGCTAAGGTCCCGGAACAGCGGCACATGCTGACTTCGCTCGGCAAAATATTCCCAAAGCTCGCGCTCCAAGACGTGTGAGATCTCCCCGGGCCTGGAGGCAGTTTTTGCTGCCTGGATCACTTTGTTTTTCCAGTGATTCAGCTCGTCGGGCTCTTTTTGCCAGTAATTGAACATCGTTTGCTCGTAGCGGTTTAAGCTCATTTCAAAAAAAATTCACAATCAAGGTGTCATTGCTTTTGAACATCGATTCGGTATCGATGTCGGAGTCTGACACACACCCTTAACCAGACACCTATCATGTGGCAAAAGTTTAAAGAACAACTCCCCGCGGTTATCCTCACCGCCATTGTAATCGTCGGCGCAGCTTTTTGGTTCTACCAGCAAACGGTCAATGACCTGACCGAAAAGCAGCAGAGACAAATCGCCGACATGCGCAAAGAGACCAACGACGAGATGAAAGCATCCGCCGAGGAAACACGCCGGCACATCGAATCCGTCAACCAACTGCTTAAGGACGCGATTTCAAAGCGCCAGGCTGACGCGCTCATGACCGACGAGGAGTTCGCCAAGGTGAACGCAGACAAGGTCAATCAACTCGCCGAAGCCATCGCCCACAAGATTCAGCCGAACAACCCACTGCCCAAGACTCCTGAAGAAGCCGAGAAACTCCAAAACGAGCAAATCGACAAGGTCTCGAACCGCATGGTGGACAAAATTTCCCCAATTCTCGCGGAAATGTCCAAGGATCAGAATCTCACCCGTGAATCCATCAGTGGATACAGCCAGCGCATTTCCGATCAGATCAGCGGCGTGTTGACCGCGGAGATGGCTCGCAATCAGGAACTCAACAATCAGCTCCTCGCTTCCCAGTCCGTTGCGCAGGATTCGATGAAACTCTCCCACGAGATCACCGCGCTCTATCTCAGCAGCTTCAAGGATCAAGGCCTCATCACCCGCCTGCTTTCGCTGCCCGCAAATGTCGTACGTGATGCCGCAAGCTTGAGCATCGTGAACAGCTCTGATCGTAAGAAGATGGAAGAACGCTTGGTCAGCGAAATGAATTCGCTCGAGAAACGTCTCGCCCAAGTGCAGTCCTCCTCGCCGAAGAAGTAATCTTTCGTCCAATAATTTCAAAGGCCGTGCTTTACCGCACGGCCTTTTTTGTGTCCGGATTTGAGCACTTGGCGAAACCTCACTACCGGAACAAACCGCCATTCCCTGCCCGCTCACAGCCCGCAATGCTGCACAGGCTCTTATCACCCCGCCCAAGTGCCCAATTTCGTTCTAACTATGGGAATAGACCATCGGTCGTGCCGCTGAACGTCCCGATACCCCGGACGATTTTCCTTCGATATTTCCGCCGGCTGGCAGGTAAATTCGAAACGACGTCCCTTTTCCGGGAGCCGTATGGAGTTCAATAAATCCTTTGTGATGCCGGATAATATCGCGAATGGTGGACAAACCCAGGCCTGAGCCCTTGCCGGTTTTTTTGGTGGTAATAAACGGCTCCCACATTCGGGCCAGGACCGCCGGGGAAAATCCCGTGCCGGTGTCATCGACCTGAAGGACGAGGAACGAACCTGGGCGCGCACCATCGATTTTCGCCGCGGCCGCCGTCCCTAGAACGCAATTCTCGGCGCGAAGAATAAGCGTGCCGCCATCCAACATCGCATCACGCGCGTTCACACAGAGGTTGAGCAACACCTGATGGATCTGGCTGAGGTTTGCATTCACCTGCCACAGATCAGCGGGGATATGCTCCTGGACCTTGATGTTTCTTGGAAAGGTTTCCGATGCAAAGAGCCCGATTTCCTCGAGCAACTGTTGCATCGGGACCAGCTGGAGCTGGCCTCCGACCCCGTCCGCATACTCCAGGATCTGTCTCACCAGCGCTGTGGCCCGTCCCACCGTGCTCTCGAGAGAATCGAGTAAATTTCGTGCGGTCGTATCGGAAATGGATGAACGTAACATCGGCAGCGCGAGCCTCATCGGCGCCAGCATGTTGTTAAGATCGTGAGCGACGCGGGTCGCGAGCAGCCCCATGTTTTCCAACCGCTCCATGCGCAACGCTTCTGTTTCAGTCCGTTCGGCGGACTTCGCGGGGCGTTTTTCTTTTGAGCTGTGGTCGGGAAATGACATGAAAAATAATTGCGCGCCTGATTCACCAGAAAAAATAATCGTCACCACCGTACAGATAATCGGACGACGGAGGACGAAGCGCAAAGCGCCACACTGTGGCGTAGTTCGACCAGGGACCGGAAATCGCACGATCGCAAATCACGGAGGCACCTTGAGTGTCAGTTTGTACCGGATCGTGTATGCGGCGCATAAAAAGTTCGTGCCCTTCCCCGGTACCAAAAAAAATGCAGCGACGTTCAAACACGTCGACCGGCACGCGTTTTTCCCCTGAAACAAATCCGAGCCACCACGAGTACAGTACGCGTTCGTGTCGCGCTAATTCGATGACGGCACGCTCGCAGGCAGCGCCGAATGATTCCTCGGCGGCATGGCCATAGGCATACATTCCGTAGCTCGTTCGCGAAAAAGCGATCACCGTCACACCCCCGAATGGTCCGTCAATCGCAACGGCAGAAACTCCGGGCCAATCCGTATCGAACAAACGCCAGCGTCCACGCCCTTCCCACCAGGAGATTAAACTAAAGCGTTCCACCGCTTCGAGCATCGCATTTCGACGCGCACCCTTCTCACCGATTCCAGGAAACGCCGACATCCCGTTCGATGAAGGATCGACATCGAAACCGAACTCTTCAGCGCGTTCCGAGCGCACTACCGAATGAAACGCCCAGCGCTCGAGCGCCTCCGAAACCGCCATATGCCGCGCAACACTACCGTCACCATGGGTACCCGTTCCATCGGAATCCCCGTAAATGATGGCATTGTTCGGGTAACCAAGTCCCGGGCTTAACCGTGCATTAACTTGAATCATTTCGCGCCCGCAGACAGGTACCGCAATCGACTCGATTGAGTCGATTGGACCACCATCAACGCTAAGCACGTTACGATAACGAAATGCAGCTAGGCTAAACATAGCGCTTATGCTGTGCGGCTTGCGGGGGGACCGTCGTCGTTGGTCCCGGGACGGGTGATCGCGAGTTGTTTTTCGAGCTGCCGTACCGCAGCGCCTTGCCCAAACACCCCATCTGCAACTACGTCTGAACTAAAACTTCCAATAGCCAACAAGAGGCCCAAAAGGCCCCCACAAATGCATTTTTGTTTAAGTTTCATGCCCTCTATTTTCAAAAGGCTCTGATGAAATACCATCGTTCCGACTACCGGATTTCCGGTAGAAAAAACCGGAAAATGAATCGCAATTCCGCACGCTCTAACCCATGAATTTTCCCATGGGGGAACCTGTTTCCAAACGCATCAAAACCTGTCTGCTAAAAGCCAGCTTCCTCTGGCTTTTTCCGATGGCTTTTTTTGCGCCGGCGGTTCGGGGCCAGGCGTTGGACCGTCCCTTAATCCAGACCTATACGACCGCTGATTTTGGCGCGGACGGCGGACCACTCGTCGTACGCCAGGGGCCCGACGGAGTATTGTATTTTGGCTCCGATCTGCTGCTGACGTTCGACGGCTCACGGTGGAAACGTTTTCCGATGAACCACAGCTACGCGCTGCGGGGATTGGATTTTGGCAAGGATGGGAAACTGTGGGCGGGAGCCAGTAACGAAATCGGTTTTTATCAGCAAAATCTGTCCGGCCAGTGGATTTATGATTCCCTCACGAAAAACCTGCCGTCCGACCAAAAAAATATCGGACATGTCTGGCACGCATTCGCTGATGGCGACGGTGCAGTTTTTGTGGCTGCGGAGAAAGTTTTGCGCTGGGACGGAAAAAAATTCCAAGCCTGGTCAATGCCCACCCAGCGTCATCTGGACGGCATAAAAACGGGATCCGAAATATTTATCCAGCACGCCGCCACGGGCCTGCACCTGATGACCGCGGATGGTCCCCGGCTGATTATTCCTGCTTCATTGCTGGGAAACACGTCCGTCCGCTGGTTGGAAAAAAATTCGACGGGCTATTTGCTCGTAACCACTCACGGAATATCGCGCTACACCGGCGAAAAATTGACTCCCTTCGCGCCGGAAGCGTCCGAGTATATTCGCACAAACCGGCTCACCAGTGCGGTCAAATTACCAGATGGACGGGTTGCGCTTGGAACCCAACTGGGTGGCATTGGGCTTTGGGATCCCACCGATGGAAAGTTGACCCAGATACTCGGACCCCAGGACGGATTGCCGGCTGATTCCGTTTCCTCACTGTTTGTTGATCGCGAACAAAATTTCTGGGTGACGTTCGACTCCCAGATTTGCCGGCTCACGCTTAAACCGACCTCAACTATTTTCTCGCTGCAGGAGGAAATCCGGAACCAACCGATCATCAATGTGGCCCGCAGTGAAGGCCGTATCCATGTCGCAACACTCAACAGCTTATCGTGGCTGGACTCCAACAAGGGCACGTTCCAGCACTACGACTGGTCTCCGGTAAATGTCTCCGACCTGCACGCAACACCTGCCGGATTGTTTGTCGGCGTATCGAACGGCGTCAAAAAAATTTCCGAAGGCAAAGCGACAACCTTCATGACAGTCCGTCAGAATGCTTTTGTTGTTATGCCGTCACGACTGAGGCCGGATAATTTTTTGGTTTCGGATGGATACTCAATTTTTCTGGTGGACCACAATGGAAAATCCGAACCGCTCGTCCGCAACCTTCCCGATATCGTCAGCGATATCGCGGAAGACAACCGGGGACGACTATGGCTTGGTACCTCAATGAGGGCGACCTTGGTGGCAACCCCGGACAAAAACGGTCCGGTCGAAGCGGTGCAAGCAGGCGAAGCCTATGGTCTGCCCGACACCACCGGGACGTCACGCGTGGCCGCCACCAACGACGGCAAAGTTCTGATCATCACTCCTTCTGGAGGATGGGTTCTCGGCGAGAACGCCAATCACTTCGTTCCTGTCGAGAAATGCCCCGGATGGAATGCGAATGCATTGTCCAATCAAAACGCCGACGGCTCTTTCTGGGTGGCTTATCCTTCGACTGAAACCCGTTCGGCATCGGTGGCACGGATCGCCTTTAATGGCGATAAGGCGACTTGGGAGCCACATTCCGTGGAAAGCCTCTGGACCATCGGGACGCCGACCTCGATTTTTGTGGAATCGGACACGAACGCCACCACGACACTCTGGATCGGCGGCACCAACGGTCTTCTCCGCAACCTTGTCGAGCACGGCCCGATAACACTCGTTCCTCATTCTCCCGTCTTGCATTCTTTTGCCCGGAGCAAGGAAACCGAGGAACCGCAGAGCATCACGCATTCCCTTCCCTATTCCACAAGCAGTCTGGTGTTCGAATTCGCGGCTCCCGAGTTCGCCCGGCGTCCGGCGCTTCATCTGGAAACAATGCTTGATGGCATCGATCAGCACTGGAAACCCGCCGACGCCTCTGGCCGGCGCGAACTGACTGCGCTACGCGAGGGCCATTATACTTTCCGTGTTCGCGCGGTGGCCGAAACGGGAATCGCGAGCGCGGCGACTGTCAGTGAATTTGAAATTCTTCCCCCGTGGTGGCGCACCAGTGGCGCCCTGTTTGGCGCTTTTCTTGTACTGATACCAACCGCGTACGGAGTTTATCGGTGGCGGGTGCAGCTGCTCAAACAACGCAACGTCGAGCTTGAACGCAAAGTTCACGAACGCACCGAACAGCTTGAAAAAGCCAGCGCGGCCAAGACCCAGTTCGTGGCGAACATGAGTCACGACATCCGCAACCCGCTCAACGGCATTGTCGGCCTCGCCCTCGCACTGGAAGACACCTGGCTCGACGTAAAACAACGTGAGCTCGTCTCCACCCTCCGCGAATGCACCACCTATCTTTCCACTCTCGTCGATGATGTGCTGGATTTCGCCACCATCGAAGCGGGAAAAATCGAACTGCGACCCGCGCCGTTCTCGCCCGCCGAATTGCTCAAGGCGATCACGATGATGTTCAAAATGGAGGCTATTTCGAGCGGTGGCGTGCTGAGCGTGGAGACCGATCCCAATTTGCCGAAAACCTACGTTGGCGACGCCGGCAGAATTCAACAGGTCCTGGTCAATTTCGTAAGCAATGCCCTGAAATATTCCGGCGGCCCGATCAAGCTGGGTGTTTCCATTCCAGAGGATGCTCCGGAAGAAATTGAGTTCTCGGTTACCGATCAGGGCCCGGGCATCAGTGAGGAAGGCCAGCGGTTGCTCTTCACGAAATTCAGCCGCCTCACCGATTCCCAATCGAAGGAAATTACCGGCACCGGACTGGGTTTGGCATCGTGTCGTCTGCTCGCGGGACTGATGTCCGGATCCGTCGGCGTTCGCAGCCGTCCGGGTCATGGCGCACGTTTCTACCTGCGGCTCCCGCTCGACATCTTTCCCACGCCGGCCCCCGAAGCGACGCCGAAACCGATGGCGGTTCCAATTTTGCCGAACTGCAACGTGCTCCTCGTGGAGGATACGAACTACAACGCGATGGCCGCCGCCGCAGTGCTCGGCAAATTCGGCCTCTCGTGCGAGCGCGCATGCAGCGGCGCAGAGGCCTTGAAACTTTTTGCGGAAAAACGCCATAACCTGATTCTCCTCGATCGCAATTTGCCCGACATGGACGGCACCGAGGTCGCGCGCCGCATTCGGGCGCTTGAAGCCAACGGCCCACGGACAATCATTCTCGCTGTCACCGCCTATTGTACGTTGGAAGATCGCGCGCTCTGCCTGAACGCCGGCATGGACGCGTTCGTTGGCAAACCGCTCACTCCGCAAAAGCTGCGCCGCGTGCTCACTGCTGCCGGACGACGTCATCTCGCCGCCGCTTCCATGCATGTGTCACCCGATGTGGTTTCACCCGCCATTGACGTGTCTCTGCTGGAATATATTTCCGACGGCAGTGGTCAGGGGCTGAATCGCCAGATCGAACTTTTCCTCATCGCATTGGGCGAAGCGGAAAAGCAGCTCGATCAGGCTGCGCGTGAAGTCGATTTCAGAATGCTCGCCGAAGCCGCCCACGGCGTGATTTCGCATGCGCGACTCGTGGGCTGCGCCTCCCTCTCTACCGCCGCAGCCGGCTTGCAGACCGCGGCAAATGCACACGATCACGACGCTTTCGGAACTTTACTGGTGCGCGTAAAACGGGAAATCGAAACGCTTACGGCATTAGTTCGCCGCCATCCCGGCGCAGAGCGGCCAGCGTAAATCCGTGGTCACGGGCATAACGCACGACCTCAATCGTGCTTTTCAATCCGAGCTTTTTCATGATGTTGAACCGGTGCTTTTCCACCGTCTGTTCGGAAACACCGAGCTTCATGGCGATTTCCCAATCCTGGAACGGTTCCCCAATCAACGACAGCATGCCGCGCTCGCGGTCGGTTAACAATTTATCGAAGGAGTGCGGATTCTCGTGCCGCTCGGTCTTCAGTCGGAGAAATTCTGCTGAAAAATAATTCACTCCGCCAACCACCGTCGCGATTGCTTTTTTCAACACCGCGACCGTGTTGGTGTTTTTATCCACGAAACCATTGACCCGAGCTTTTTCCGCGCGAAATACCGTGTAATCGTCACAGTGCGAGGAAAGCACCAGGATCTTGATATTTGGCGACGCCTGCCGAATCGCCTCCACCACGCCGAACCCGTCGAGCTTCGGCAAATGCAAATCGAGCAGCACTAAATCAGGAGACGTTTCGAGCACCAGCTTCACGGCGCCTTGTCCGTCCGCGGCCTCACCCACAATTTCGTGATGCAGATCACGTCCGCAGACTTTGCGCAATACCTCGCGAAACATCGCGTGATCCTCGACGATGACGATTCTCACCCGACTCACGATGTGGAATTCCCCTCCCACAGCAAGCATACGAGACGCTATGACTGAAATTTCTGCAGACAGCACTTTCTACGGCGCGTCTTCGACGCCGGAAAAAGCAGTATTTAACTTTTGATCGGCGGGTTTAGAGGTTGTCCTGTCGAATGTCCGCTGCGCTCAAAGTCTCACTCGAAGCCGCCCGTCGTTTCATGTGTCGCGCCCTCCTGCTCGATGATCCAGCCCCGGATATTGGCACGGTGTTGCAGCATCACGGCTATATTCAGATCGATCCCATCAATGTCACCGGACGGATGCACGATCTCATCTTGCGCAATCGCGTCTCAGGTTATCGCGAAGGTGACTTCATGCGGTACCTACACGGCGATCAGCAATTCCTTTCCCCCAAGGAACGCGTGGCCTTCGAGCATCATCTGCCTTCCACGGGAATTCTGGTGGGTTTTCCCCTCGATGCATGGCCTCATTTGCTGACGGCCAACGCCGCGCGGAGCCGCCGGACAGGCGCCTGGTCCGGGCGGCTTACTCCGCGTGAGCGCGAACTCGCCAAATTTGTGTTCAGCGAAATTTCTGCTCGCGGACCGCTTCGCTCCGCACATTTCGAGGACGAACGCCGTTCCGCCCGTCAGGTCTGGGGTAAGATGCGCCTCGTGAAGTCGACCATGCAGAAACTGTTTTTTCACGGCGAACTGCTGATTGCCGGACGCACTTCGGACAACCACCGGCTCTACGATCTTCCTGATCGCGTGCTCTCCAAGCGTGTCCTTGGCGGCAGGGCTCCCGGAAAAACAGAAACGGACCGCTGGATCGTACAAACCTCGTTGCGGCAGCGACGCCTCGTTTCCCTTAAAAAGAAGGACCTGCCACTGGTGGAAGACCTCGTTCAAGCGGTGCAAATCGATCAGGGTCCCGTGCTGTACTGCCTGCGAGAAGACGCCTCGTTATTCGATCTCCCTCCGCCGAGTCCCGACACCCCGGTACCAATCCGGCTCCTCGCCCCACTCGATCCTCTGATTTATGATCGTCGCGTAACCTCCGCCGTGTGGAATTTCGATTACACTTGGGAAGTCTATACCCCGCCCACCAAACGGGTGCGTGGTTACTACGCGTTGCCAATTCTCGCCGGCATTGAATTGGTCGGCCATGTCGATCCAAAGGCGGACCGAGTGCGCTCAAAACTTATGGTGGTGTCGCGATCCGTCAGACGCGGCCATAAGGTTAAGGATGCCATTCATTCCCTCGCCCGCTGGTTGGGACTGAAAGCTTGAATCCCACCTAAAGTAAGGGGCGAGGAATTAGACGCCTATTTTCTTACTCGGGCTCCTTCAGATAGCTTTCGTTTTTCGCATTTTCTGATTCACCTGAGGCTGCGGGCCGCAACACTCACGCTTTCTCAACGTGGACGACCTGCAACTTACTCTCAAAACAACTTTCGGTTACGGCGCATTTCGCCCGCTTCAGCGAGAAATCATCGATACCGCACTCGCCGGCGGCGATGTATTTGCCCTACTACCCACCGGCGGAGGAAAGTCGCTCTGCTTTCAGCTTCCCGCTTTGCATCGTCACGGCTTAACCATCGTGATTTCGCCGCTGATCGCGCTGATGAAGGACCAGGTCGACCAACTTCAGGCCGCCGGTGTTGCGGCAACTTACCTGAATTCGACCCTGAGTGCTGACGAAGCCCGCTCGCGGCTCCGCGGTCTGCATCGGGGCGAGTGGCGATTGCTCTACGTCGCTCCGGAACGTCTCATGCTCGACGACTGGAAGGAAAATCTCACTTCGTGGAACATCACCGCTATCGCGATCGACGAAGCCCATTGCGTGTCCGAATGGGGCCACGATTTCCGTCCGGAATATCGTCAGATTTCACGGCTGCGCACTTTGCTTCCCGACGTGCCGGTTATGGCGCTTACTGCGACTGCCACTGAACGCGTTCGCGCCGACATCATTCAACATCTCCAGCTGCGGAATCCCGCGGTTTTTGTCGCGAGCTTCAACCGCCCCAATCTCAGCTATCGGGTCCTCGCCAAGGATCAGCCGTTAAAACAGATCATCGACTTCGTCCGGAAGCGCGAAGAAGAGAGCGGTATCATTTATTGCGCGAGTCGTGCGACGACGGAACGCGTCGCTGAAGCCCTCGCTGGCCGCGGATTTTCTGCGCGCGCCTATCACGCCGGCCTCGACGCCGGGGAACGCAATCTCAACCAGGAAGCTTTTCTCCGCGATGACGTGAAAATCATCTGCGCCACCATCGCTTTCGGCATGGGCATCAATAAACCCAACGTGCGCTGGGTTATTCATCACGACCTGCCGAAAAACATCGAAGGCTACTACCAGGAAACCGGCCGCGCGGGCCGCGACGGTCTGCCCGGCGAGTGCCTGCTTCTTTTCAGCGGCGGTGACGCGGCGAAACAAACCCACTTCATCGAGGAGATCACCGACGAACACGAGAAGAGCGTAGCACGCGCCCAGCTGCGCCAGATCATGCACTACGCGGAGAGTGCCGGCTGCCGCCGCAGCGAATTGCTGGAATATTTCGGCGAGACATTTCCCTCCGACAATTGCGCCGCCTGCGACAATTGCCTCGAACCACGTGAAACTTACGATGGCACAATCGTTGCGCAAAAATTCCTGTCCTGCATTTATCGCATCCGGCAAACGGGTAAATTTGGAGTCGGCCTGAACCACATCATCGAAGTCCTCACCGGTGCCGAAACAGAAAAAATCGAACGCTGGGGTCATCACCGCCTGACCACCTATGGTATCGGTCGCGAACTGGCCCGTCCCGCATGGGCTGCCGTGGGGCGCGAGCTCATGCGCTTGGGTTTCGTCGCCCAAGCTGAGGGCGAATATCCGGTTTTAGAACTTACGCCCGAAGGATTGGGCGTCCTCACCGCCCGCAAGCCCATCACACTCACTAAACCGCTCGCCCTCCCCAAAGCCAAACGCACCAGGCGCGAGGGCGATGTGGAATGCGACGAAATACTTTTCGCGCGACTCCGCGATCTCCGCAAACGCCTCGCCGACGAACGCAGCGTACCCGCGTACATCATTTTCGGCGACACCACGCTCCGCCAGATGGCGCGGAATTATCCGGTGCGAATCGCCGATCTCGAAGGGATCACCGGCATTGGCGAAAAGAAACGCGCGGAATTCGGCGAAACGTTTGCCTCCACCATCGCCGATTTTTTGAAAACGAATCCGCGAATGACGTTCAACGACTGACCGACCTTGGCTTTAGCGCGACCAGCTTCCCTTGCTGAGAATGCCGGGCTCGCTTTTATTGGCGAAACCCTGTGGGAACCGGCTCAACTCACCGCTCGTCAGGCGAAAGCTTTTCTAACGGCACAAAACCCTACCGGCCGCCCAAACGCCGACGTTATCCGGCGTTTCGTCGGGGTTAAGTCCGGCAAGGTCGTGAAATACACCCAAGTCGATTTCCCCGCTCATTTTCACGAGCAGGAAGCCGGTCTCTATCTGACGCCGGCCGGTCACCTCCAATCTAAACAATACGATCCCACCGCTTCGTGGTGGCTGAATCCCCACGCGAATTCCGCACTCCGTACCGCGATCGCCCGGCTCGATCGTTATCTCGCCACTCCGCCCGGCGCAGAAATGCCAGCTTGGGATTGGATCGACAGCGAATGTCTGCCGACCGCCAGCCTGTTGGCAGTCGCGCGTGACGATGATTTCGCCCATGGGGTTCTCCAATCGCGTTTCTTCAAGATTTGGCGGGACGTGTGGACGCCACAGCTTTCGCCGTGCGAAATCATGGAATCATTTCCCTTCCCATGGCCACCTGCCACGTTGCTGAGCGCGCTCACCCGTACCCAGGAGGACTACCGTCTGGCTATCGCGCGCGCCGCCAGATCCGGCGCTCAGGATAAATTGGATGCTGCGGTCGCCGCGGCGTACGCAGCATCCAATGAAACGACTGGTGAACAAGTCGTCGTCCGCCTCGAAAATCTAAATCGCCAGCGCGCAATTTCAGACGCGATCATGTGAAGTAGTCGCTGCTCAGGTGCTTGAAAACAAAGCGGACGCCCGATGCGCCCGCTTTGTTTTTTTCCGCATCAGAATTTCCACTCAATCCCACCAAATGCGCCAAAGCCCGGCTGCGGATAGCCATGAACTTGCTCGTACTTTTCATCGAGCGCATTTTCGATGCGGGCTTTCACTGTGACGCGCGACGTCGCTTTCCACGCGCCATAGACCCGGGCGACGGTGTAATTCTCACCGTCAATCGTGGCGAACGTATCAGCGTTCACGTCTTCACGATCGGCCACAAAGGCGACACCGACGCCCAGACTGAATGCATTTCCAAGTTCGTGCCACACATCGATCGAACCGCTGCTACGCGGACGGCGAAGCAGACGAATGTGTTGGGATAGATTGTCCGCTTCAAGATAGGTGTAGGACGCACGAACTTCGATTGCGCCCGGCAAGGTAAATTTGCCCGCGAGCTCGAGTCCATGGGTGCGCGCTTTCTCAACATTGGCCGTCGTTCCAGGAAACACGCCAAAATCAAAGACGATGAGATTCCGATATCGGGTGTCGAACCACGTCGCGCTGAGGGTACCGCGATTTCCGGCAAAGAAATAGTCCACGCCGGCATCCCATCCCGCGGCTTTTTCCGGATTCAAATTGGGATTGCCGACATAATAGCTTTCCTGACCGTACAGATCGAGAAAGCTGGGTGCTCGAAATGCGGTGCCGTAGCTCCCGCGCAGCTTCCAATGTGAATCCTTGGAAAGCCACGCCGCCGTCACACGACCGGTTGTCGCCCGTCCAAAGGTATCGAAATCGTCGCTGCGCAATCCGGCCGTCAGATAAACATGTTCGATCGGCGTCCATTCATCCTGTGCAAAAAACGCGAGTAGCTGCTGGCGCTTGTCGATGTGGCCAAAACCGGTGTTTACCGTGTGGTTCTTTTCGGCCGTGAGGCCGGCGGTGATTTTATGCTGGTCGCCAAATTGCAGCGTGTTCTGCCAGTCAAGAACCACTCGACGATTTTTCACGAGCGTGTCCGACGTACCAAACGGTCCCGGGCTGATCGATTCGAAGCGACGGTCCTGTCCGCCGAGCACAACCCGACTGTTAAACGTCGCTACCGGCGTGAAATTCGCGAACACGGTCGCGAGCTGGTTGCTTTCCTTTTCCTGATTATCAGGATCGTTCGTGAAACGGTCGCCGGGGGAACCGTACTTACCGATAAAGCCGCGATAGGTGCCACCAACCGCGACCTTCTCGTTTAGCTTGTGATCGACGCGCACGGCATAGGTGACGCTGTCAAAATCATTGTTCGTCCGGTCGTTTTGCGTGGTGCCGCCTGCTGCGGAGAAATTATACGAAGACGCACCATCACTCCCTTGTGAACTGAGCGCCCCCTGCACCGTACCAAACGAACCCGCCTCAACTGAAACGACATTCTTTGCGGGGCCGCTTCCTTTCTGAGCGTTGAGCGAAATCACTCCGCCCATCGCTTCGCCGCCGTAAAGTGTGCTCTGCGGGCCATGCGCAACTTCCAAGCTATCGCAGCCCGTGACGCATGCTCCGCCGAGGAAGAGCTGGTAGTCAGTATTCGGATCATTCAGTCGAATTCCGTCCACGAGAAAGAGTGTCTGGTTCGAGTTTGAACCGCGCAAAAAAAGCGAGGTGATTGCTCCCCGCGCACCCGAGCTGAAAGCCGGAGCACCGGGCACGCCACCGAGAGCCGATTGCAAGCTGGTGAGCTGCATGCGCTGCAAGTCTGCGGCGCTGAGCACGTCGACGTAACTTCCCGTCGTGGTGAGCGCCGCGGGCGTACGCGTCGCGGAAAAAACGTAGTCGGGCAGCTTTTCAGCTTCGGGGTTGATCTGCGCGAACGCAGTAACTGCCGGCGCAAGGCCGGCAATGAGGACGAGGCGTCGGATCGACGCCGGAAGGTTTGCTTTCATTGGATCTGCTAATGCTGCGGCAAGAGCAGACCGCCGCGGCCGGGGCCGCGCGCATCCACTCCCACCCTTCACTGTGCGATGAAGGTGAAACGCCCGCGCGCGCACGACGCGCCGGCGTGGTGAGTCCCTGAAGGCAGATGTTCGGACTCCGCATCTCGGCGCATTTCACGCGCAAATCTCAAAAGCCAATGTTCAAATTTCAAAATGAGGCGATCAACAGACCGCTCTTCTTTGGCCTTTGGAGTTTTGGACCTTTGGAATTTGCGCGCTTACGCGCTTTTCCTCTCCCCTCGCCTTCACCGGTTACCCGATTGGCTTTGCCCGGCGTCTGTTCGCCGGTATGGGTTTGTTATGCGTTACCGCAGCGCAACTGTGGCCGGATTTCACGGCCTTCCCTGTTTCTTCAGAGTTTGGTGATAAAGAACGTCAGACAATTCGTACACTTCCCGGTCTCTTCATATTTATGCAAGCTCAATTCATATATTGGTTTACGTCATAACCGAACTAGCGTCGCGATTTAGCCAACACCTCGCTTGCTTTTTCATATCATCGAATACAGATATACAGATACGTAAGTAACCTATGCCCACTTCCTTCCAGTCTGAAGCCGAGATCGCACTTCGCCGCACGTTAGCCGAACGGATCGCCATTATTGATGGCGCAATGGGCACAACCATTCGCAGCTATAATCTTACGGAAAAGGACGCCCGCGGGGAACGTTTCAAGGACGCCCCGAAGGATCTCCAAAATAACGGCGACATCTATTCGCTCACGCGTCCCAACGAAATCGGCGACATCCACCGGCGCTTTCTCGAAGCGGGTGCAGATATCATCGAAACGAATACTTTTTCCGCGACCAACATCGGCCAGAGCGAATTTTTTGTGGAAGACCCACGGGAAACCGGCGGCCGCAAGGATCCGGCATTTTATCAGGGCGTCGTCGAAAACAAATTTCTCACAGACCTCGCGTGGGACATCAATCACACCTCCGCCCGCCAATGTCGCGAGTGGGCCGATCGCATCGCCAACGCCACGGGCCGCCGCCGCTACGTCGCGGGCGCAATCGGGCCGCTGACGGTTTCGCTCTCGATTTCACCCGACGCCGACGACGCCGGTTTCCGGGTCATCACATTCGACCAGGTCAAAGCGGATTACCGCCGCCAGGTGCGCGCGCTCATCGCCGGTGGCGTCGACCTGTTGCTGGTTGAAACCATCTTTGATTCCCTCAACGCCAAAGCCGCGCTCGTCGCGATTCAGGAAGTTTTCGCCGAAGACAAAATTAAACTCCCGCTGATGATCTCGGCCGCCGTGGGTCGCGGCGGTGAGACGATGATCTCCGCGCAGACCGTCGAGGCATTTTGGAACGCGGTTCGCCACGTCAAACCGCTTTCCGTTGGCCTCAATTGCGCGCTCGGTCCCGACCTGATGCGCCCGTTTCTGGCCGAGTTGAGCGGCAAGTCCGACACGTTTATTTCCTGCTACCCCAACGCGGGACTGCCCAATCCCCTTTCGCCAACGGGCTTCGATCTGCTTCCCGCCGACATGGGACGCTTCCTCGGGGAATTTGCCACCAGCGGTCTGCTCAACATTGCCGGTGGCTGCTGCGGAAACACGCCCGATCACATCGCCGCGATCGCGAAATCCCTCGAGCCCAAGCCTGCGCGCAAAGTCAACATCCTCGCGCCCGGACCAGCTGCAGCCAGAGTCTCGACGAGTGCGGCAACCCCGGTGGCTGACTCCGGTCTTCCATCTTTGGTCTCGGCGAAAGTAAATCCAACGTCGACGGCGCCGGTTACCGAAACTCTCCCATTGCGTCTCTCCGGCTCGTTGCCTTTCACCCAGCAAATCGGCACGTACCTCATGATCGGCGAACGTACCAACGTCGCCGGCTCGCCGAAATTCGCGAAATTAATCAAGGCCGGTAAATACGAGGAAGCCGTCGCCGTCGCCCGCCAGCAGGTCGACAATGGCGCCAACGTCATCGATATTTGCATGGACGAAGGTCTGATCGATGGCGTCTCCGCGATGAATCGTTTTCTCCTTCTCCTCGCGAGCGAGCCCGAGGTCGCGAAAGTTCCGTTCATGGTCGACTCCTCCAAATGGGAAGTGATCGAGACCGGCTTAAAAACACTTCAGGGCAAAGGCATCGTCAACTCCATCTCCCTCAAGGAAGGCGAAACAAAATTTCTTGAACAGGCGCGCACCATCATGCGCTACGGCGCTGCGGTCGTTGTCATGGCCTTCGACGAAAATGGCCAGGCCGCCTCGTACTCTGAAAAAATCCGCATCTGCACGCGCGCCTATCGCCTGCTCGTAGACACCGTGGGTTTTCCTCCCGAGGATATTATTTTCGATCCGAATATTCTCACGGTCGGCACCGGCATCGAAGAACACAACAACTACGCCGTCGATTTCATCGAAGCCACCCGCTGGATCAAGGCCAACCTGCCTCATGCCAAGGTCAGCGGCGGCGTCTCAAATATCTCCTTCAGCTTCCGCGGTAACAACACCGTCCGCGAGGCCATGCACTCCGCGTTCCTCTATCACGCGATCAAAGCCGGCATGGACATGGGCATCGTCAATCCGTCGATGCTCGAAGTCTATGAAGAGGTCGACAAAGTTCTTCTCGAACACGTCGAGGACGTCCTCCTCAACCGTCGCCCGGACGCGACCGAACGCCTCGTTACGCTGGGCGACGAAATAAAGACGCAGGAGCTCGCCGCGAAAGAAGGCGGAGCACCCGGAGTCGCCGCCACGATTGAAGCCAAAGACGCCTGGCGCTCCGGCACGATCGAGGAGCGCCTTTCCCACGCTCTGGTTAAAGGTATCGACGCGTTCATCGATGCTGACACCGAGGAAGCCCGTAAAAAATACGGCAAGCCACTCACGATCATCGAGGGCCCGCTGATGGACGGCATGCGCGTCGTCGGTGACCTTTTTGGCGCCGGCAAAATGTTTCTTCCGCAGGTCGTCAAAAGCGCCCGCGTCATGAAGAAGGCCGTCGCTTACCTCCAGCCGTTCATGGAAGAGGAGAAGCGCCTGCTCGTCGCCGGCGGCGGCACGGCGCGCGCACAAGGCAAAATCGTCATGGCCACGGTCAAGGGCGATGTACACGACATCGGCAAGAACATCGTCGGCGTCGTCCTGGCCTGTAACAATTACGAGGTCTTTGATCTCGGCGTGATGGTGTCGTGCGAAAAAATTCTCACCGCCGCGAAAGAGAAAGGAGCGGACGTCATCGGCCTCTCCGGACTGATCACCCCTTCGCTCGACGAAATGGTGTACGTCGCAAAGGAAATGAAGCGTCAGGATTTCAAGCTGCCCTTGCTCATCGGCGGCGCGACGACTTCCGCTGCGCACACCGCGATCAAAATCGCACAAAATTACGAGGAACCCGTTATCCACGTCCTCGATGCTTCGCGCGTCATCGGTGTCGTCTCTCAACTGCTCAACCCGGATAACAAGCCCGCCTACGTCGCAGAGATCAAAGCGAAGCAGGAACGCCAGCGCGTCGAGTTCGCCGACCGAAAAGGTGCGCGCAAGATGCTGTCTCTCGCCGACGCCAGAGCCCGCCACCAACCCACCGATTGGTCCACGGTCGATATCCCCAAGCCCGAATTCCTGGGCACCCGCGTCTTTTCTACGCAACCCGTCGAAAGCCGAACGTCGAAAGCCGAGAGCCAGACTCCGAACCTTCGACCTTCGACCCTCGACCTTCGACTCGATGAAATCTGCGATTTCATCGACTGGGGTCCGTTCTTTTCCGCATGGGAATTGCACGGTCGCTTCCCGGAAATTCTCACCGATGCCGTGGTCGGCGAAGAAGCCACAAAATTATACGCGGAAGCGAAGACAATGCTCGCCCGCATCGTTGCGGAAAAACGTTACACCGCCAAAGCGGTCATTGGCTTCTGGCCCGCCAACGCAGTCGGTGACAGCGTTGAACTTTACGCCGACGAAACGCGTTCAGGTGTCGTCCAAACCTTCCACTTTCTCCGCCAGCAAAACGAAAAACCGGCTGCCCAGTTCAATCACTGTCTCGCCGATTATATTGCGCCGAAAGAAAGTGGACGCATCGACTACTTCGGCGGATTCGCGGTAACCGCCGGTCACGGAGTTGAAGAATTCGCTGCTGAATTCCGCGCGAAGCACGACGACTTCAACGCGATCATGGCCCAGGCCCTCGGTGACCGCCTTGCCGAAGCCCTCGCAGAACTGATGCACAAGAAAGTCCGTGATTATTGCGGTTATGGTAAAACCGAGAATTTGGAAATGAAGGACATCATCCGCGAAAAATATCGCGGTGTACGCCCCGCACCCGGTTATCCGGCGTGCCCGGATCATACGGAGAAACCCGCGTTGTTCGACCTGCTCAATGCGCCCGCCGTTGTCGGCATCAAGCTCACAGAGAGCAACGCGATGTTTCCCGCGAGTTCGGTTTCAGGATTTTATTTCAATCACCCCGAATCGAAATACTTCGCCGTCGGCAAACTCGTCAAAGATCAAATCGAAGATTACGCCGCCCGTAAAAATCAATCGATCGCCGACACTGAACGCTGGCTGGCGCCCTACCTTGACTACGAAACCTGAGGTCGGGCGCGTTATCCCTAACACGCCGCCGTCCGCACACGGATCAAACAAGTGAACCACTGATTCACACTAATTGGTCACTAATAAAACCGGAGTTCCACCCACTCTGAGGCCGATAGTTTGAGTACATCTCGAACATTGCTTCCACTAAGCGCTCTGAACCCACCAAGCATCTCGCGGATTAGTGAGATCTTAGTGTTCATTAGTGGTTAACTTTTTGCCTCATGAACTCCGCGCAAGTCCACTACGATCAGCTTCTCGGCCCCGTCTACTCGTGGATGGCCGGCGGCTTCCACGCTGCCACTGCTCGCAACCGGCTATTGTTCGAATCGCTTGGGATCGCCTCCTGGCCCAAAGGTCTCGCCGTCGATCTCGGATGCGGTTCAGGTTTTCAATCCATCCCACTCGCTGAGGCCGGATTTCGTGTACTCGCTCTGGATTTTTGCGAGTCACTGCTCGCTGAACTGCGCAGCCATGCCGGCAATCTCCAAATCCGCACCGTCAGCGACGATCTCGCAAATTTTCCTAATCACCTCGACGTCGCACCCACACTGATCGCCTGCATGGGCGATACTCTGACGCATTTGCCATCGATCGACGCAGTCACCCGACTCTTCGCCGACTCCGCTCGTGTACTTGCGCCCCACGGAAGATTTGTGCTCACGTTTCGCGATCTCACAACGAACGAGCTCAAAGGTCCGCACCGTTTCATTCCTGTCCGCAGCGAATCCGACCGCATCTTCACCTGCGTTCTCGACTACCAGCCTGACCACGTCGAAGTAAACGATCTCCTCTACGTCCGCACCGGCGACTCATGGAAATTCACGTGCAGCTCCTATCTCAAACTTCGGCTGAACGCCCCGCAAGTAAGCGCACTTCTCACGAGCGCAAGTTTGGTCATTGAGCATTCCTCCACTGAACAAGGAGTGGTTCGCATCGTCGCCAAGGTTGGTTGAAACGCTGCCGTTCATAAAACGAAAAAACGAATCCTCCGTGCGCGTAGGGGAAAGTTTGTTTCGCTTTCAGCTTTCTCCCAAAGCTCCGATGGATTTTGCTGCATCGATGATATCTGCCAATCTTGCGACCGGCCGCTTTCTGATTGCTGGCGGCGGTATCGCCGGACTTGCGGCGGCAATTGCGCTCAAAAGACGCGGCATGGAAAGTCTCGTTTGTGAACGCGCGCCCGAACTTCGCGAGGTCGGGGCCGGATTGCTGCTCTCACCTAATGCGGTTCATATGCTTGATCGGCTCGGGATCGGCCAAGCCGCCCGCGCCAGCAGCCGCATCATCAAGGATTGGCATATTCTGGATCAGCGTGGACGACGTTTGCATCGGATGAATCCGACCACCCGCACTGGCATTCCCACTCTCAGCCTGCACCGTGCCGACCTTCAAATGCTGCTGCAATCACAGCTTCATTCTTCCGCGCTTCGATTGAACTGTACTGTCACCGGTTATACGGAAAGTTCAGAGGGAGTTGAGCTATCAGATCAAGCGGGAACGCAGATCACTGGAACGGCTCTGATCGGAGCGGACGGCCTGAATTCGCGTATTCGGAAATTAATATGCGCAGATATTCCACCGCGATTTTGCGGTTACACCGGCTGGCGAAGTGTAGTGCCGTGGGTCCCGCAAGGCTACGAAGGCCATTGGCTCAGCGAATCCTGGGGCGAAGGAAAACGCTTCGGCATCTCACCGCTCGGTGGAAACCGCTGTTACTGGTATGCCTCGGCTAATCGATCGACAATTACCCCGAGAGAAACTACTGTTTCCCGTGAAGAGCTTCTCACCTTATTCGGTCACTGGCACCACCCGATTCCCGAATTAATCGCGGCGACCCCACCCCAATTAATTGTACAAAACGACATTTTCGAACGCGCAAATCAGACGCCACGAACCAACGGGCGGGTTACCCTTTTGGGCGATGCTGCTCATGCGATGACACCCAATTTAGGCCAGGGCGCATGCACCGCAATGGAGGACGCATGGGTATTGGCGCGTGAACTTGCCACCTCGTCATCGCCCTCGGAGGGATTCCGCCGCTACGAGCGCGCCCGTCGCTTTCGCATCAGTTGCATCGCTTACGCCTCCCACGCCCTTGGCCAATTGATCCAGTTGGAAAATCCGGTTGCGACTGCGAGTCGTGACCTCTTCCTGCGGATTACTCCCGCGTTCTGCGGCAATTTGGCTATGCGCCCGCTTTTTGGATTTCGGGGCTGAGCTGGCTCGGCGAATCACTACAGGACAGCCCCCAGCCGGTGAAAAAAATCACCGCGCCCGCAGCAGCCGGAGCTAAATGCCACAGATTAAGATAACCGACCGCGACATGGACCCCAATGGCTGCCATGAAGCCAGCGCCCCCCGAAAGTAACATAACCTGGCGAAAGCTCCGGGTAACCGGCGCGTGCAGCACGATGGTAATTACCATCAGCCCGATTGAAAGAAGACCTCCGCCAAAACCGGCACGGTCGTGCGCGATGATCGGAAGCAAGCGATCGGACACACCACAGATTTCCGGTTGCGTCAGCCCGATGTAAGCAAGGTCTGTCTCAACGAACACCGTGGTCATGCCAACAATTGAAATCGTCAGGCCGGCAGCAACCAGCCCTGCTCCATAAACCAGTAACAGACCCCTTCCCATTTTCACCTTTGCGCTCAGTTTCGACCACGAAGGTAACCTAAACAATACGCGCCAGTTCCGGTCACCTTGCAATTGTCGTCGCGTGCGTAGCATCCCAACCAGGAAAACCGGCAACAACGCCAGTGTAGCCAAACCATGCCAGGTATCGAGATAGCCATAGCCCAAATAACTCAGGAAGCTGCCGAATCCTGCCGTGCCGGACAGCGCGAGAGTCCACCAAGCCCAGGCTTGTCCGGCACGCAGCGGAAATTCTGCCAGCCACAAATAGAGCAACCCAACCGCGATCAACGATCCTCCAAACGCCGCACGATCATGGAACATGAAATTGACGAGACGTGGATTACTCACCCGCGAAAGCTGAGTCGCATCCAGACCCAGATAAGCCACGTCATGCGGCAGGAAATGGCCCGTCGCCGACAGAAACAATGCGAAGCCACCTGCCCCTGCCAATGCCACGCCTGTGAGTGCCAACGGGAAAAACCCGTCGCCAATCAGAGCATCGACAAAACCGCGTTCTTCAATCGCCTGCGTTTTTTTCATCCAGGGTTCAAGGTGTCATCACCGGACGCACACCACGCGCTCGAAGATAGGGATCCAATCTCTGTGCAAGTTTTCTCCAATGATATGATGGTACTGCGGGGTAAAGATGATGTTCGAGGTGGTAGGTATGTTGCAAAAAAAGTTCCGGTACCAAACGTCCGCGCACCGCGTGGGTTTGCGTCAACTTATCCTTGCCCTCGGCTCGATGAGGAATCCACACGGTGGCGAGTGGATAGAGCCAACTGCTCGTCACAATCAACGCGACATAAATGAAGGCCACGTTAGTCACTGGCAGCAATGCCACACTCGCGAAAGCAAATCCGGCAGCCCAAACCGCTTCGACCAGCATCCATCTGCGATCTCGAACGGATGCTCGCGGCCAAGCCCAAATAAAAAGCCGGGATTGATTACCGACTCCGCTCAACAACGCGCGCCACCACGGTAACCGCGCCACCAAGCCTTCCACATCGTCGTCCTGAGGAAAATGCCGGTGATGTTGAAGGTGCGTGAGTCTAAACGCATGCCCGCTGCGCAAAACGAGCATTTCAATGAACCCAAGGAGCGCGTCGTTCACGGAACGCGAAAATCCCAAGGTCCGATGCAATAGATCATGGGAGGTCGACACATAAGTGATAAACATCAAGCCCGCCACCGCCAGGACCGCGGGAACCCACCATCCTTGGATGGCAAAAACGAAATAAGCTATCATACAAACAACCGGTCGCAAAATGGACCAAATCCTTTGCAACGGCGTAACCCGCAGCAAATCGGTGCCCAATATTTCGAGGGGAGGAAGGTCTTCAAGCCCGTCAGAACCGGTCATCGCAACCTGTATAAACGGCCAACCTGCGCGCGCCAAGCTTTCAGAGATATCCCTGTCCAAATTCAATGGCGCCGCACCACCTCAGGCCACGGTAACAGACGCTTCAATCTCCACCGGAAAATTCACTGATCGGGCGATGAAGCAGAAACAGTGTGCCTCGTGGTGCAGCGCAAAGGCCTTCCCGGCGTCACCACCGCGGCGATTTTCATTTCAGCTCAAAATCGAAACCGGACCAACTCATCTAAGCCGGCAAAGATCCCCAACACTCAAGTCGCGATCTCCCGGCAAGTCGGAGAAACATCTGGTTCCAACATTTGTCCGAATTTGGTTCAGCTCATGCCAACAAATCCTGTAACCTTTAGGATCTTCAAAGGTTCTAAAGCGGGGCTCCTCCTCCCTTACTTACACACCTATGAGTCGCTTGATACAAGATCTTCGCTTTGCCTGTCGGACTTTACTGAAGAGTCCTGGATTTGCTTTTGTTGCCATCGCCAGCCTGGGCCTGAGCATTGGCGCCAATACCGCCATCTTCAGTTTCGTTAATGCCGTATTGCTCAAACCGCTGCCTTACCCGAACGCCGATCGCATTGTGCGTGTGCTCGAGGCGCCTCCCGGCGGCGGTCGCAATGGCATTTCCACGCTCAACTTCCTCGACTGGCAGAATCAGAACGCCTGTTTCGATTTCATGGCCGCCCGCACGGGCAGTTCGACTTCGCTGACTGGTATCGAGGAGCCGATCGAGCTTCCGGGGGAACGAGTCTCCGCCCATTATTTTGATATCTTTGGTGTGCGTGCGGCTTTGGGACGAACGTTTGTCGACGGCGAGGACGAAGCCGGAAAGAATCGCGTCGCCATCCTCAGTCATACGCTTTGGCAAACGCAGTTCGGTGGTGATCCCGGAATGGTCGGTCGAACCATTTTACTGGACGGTGAGCCCCACACGATAGTCGGCGTATTGCCGAAGAACACTCCTTTCGAACGGGGATACGCGCGGATATGGCGGCCACTGGCGTTCGAGCCCTCTCATATGACGCGCAATTTCCACTGGTTTGGTGCCTATGCGCGACTAAAGCCAGGCATCACTCTCGAACAAGCCCGTGCGCAGATGGATGCCATTGGCAAACACATCTCCACCGATTTTCCCGATTCGAATAAGGACTGGGGTGTCGGCGTTGACCGTTTCTCTGAAACGGTCGTCGACAAACGACTCGGTCAATCCCTGTACGTATTGCTCGCTGCCGTGGGCATGGTGTTGCTCATCGCGTGTGCGAACCTGGCGAATCTTTCGCTGATGCGCGTCGTGAGCCGAGAGAGGGAAATCGCCATCCGGCTCTCACTCGGTGCTGGCCGATGGATTCTGGGCCGGCAGTTCCTCACTGAGAGTCTCCTGATCGCGACCGTCGGCGGGACGGTTGGTCTGGTCATTGGTCAGCTCACCATGAGCGGCTTGAAAGCCGTCATGCCAGCCTATGCGCTTCCCTCGGAAGCCGACGTGACGATTGATTGGCGCGTGCTGCTTTTTTCATTCGGGTTAACGTTGCTGACGGGAATAATCATCGGGCTGTTTCCCGCGCTTCAAGCCGCGCGGCCAACTCTTACGAACTCCCTCAAGCAAGGAGGTGTCGGCAGCAGCGCGGGTGCTCACGCAGGCGTTCGCAGCACGCTTGTCGTCGCCGAGGTGGCGCTTGCCTTTGTGCTTCTCACCGGTGCAGGGCTGCTGATGCGCAGTCTCAGCAAAATCGGCGACGTCGATCCGGGCTTCGATCCGACAAACGTTCTCACCTTCCAACTACCGGTATCCGATAAACGTTTTCCCGATCCCGCAGGACTTAATACTTATCTCCGCCAGATCAACGCGCGCATGGCAGCCTTGCCCGGCGTGACGAGCGTCGCGGTTAGCTCGGCGTTGCCGATGAAAGGCTGGGGCTACGGCATGCCGTTTCAAATCGCTGAACAAAAAACTGTCGACCGGGCCAACCGCCAGGCGTGTTACTTCAAAATGGTCAGCGCGTCCTACTTCAAAACCATCGGCATGCGTCTTCGTCAGGGTCGGTTGCTTGCCGATACCGATATGCACGGCACCCCGCCCGTGACAGTGATTAATGAAACGATGGCGAAAAAATTCTGGCCCAAGGGCGACGCGATTGGAAAACGCATCCTCGTGCAGGAAATCGTACCGGGCAAAACCGCCCTCGGAGAGGAAATTCCCTGGGAAGTGGTCGGGGTTGTTGCCAACGAAAAAGTCGACGGGCTCGACGACACCAGCGAAAATTCCGGCATGTATGTGTCCAACGAACAAAGTCCCGTTTATTATCTGGGCGCACTGGTCCACAGCTCCACCGACACCGCGCTCCTACGCGAAGTTGTCAAAAAAGCGATTCACGAAATCAGTCGTGATCAAACGCTTTCCGACATGAAGACGCTTGAGACGATCAAGGCCGAATCGATGGGCGATAACCGGTTTCGCGTACTGCTGCTCGCCACTTTTGCCGGTGCGTCGCTTCTGCTGTCGGCGATCGGCATCTATGGCGTAATTTCCTATTCCGTAAGCCAGCGCACGCGAGAGATTGGAATCCGCACCGCCTTGGGAGCTACCCAAAGCGATGTTCTTCGCCTCGTTCTCCGCCATGGCATGGCGCTATGCATTCTTGGGCTGCTTTTGGGCGTCGCTGGCGCGTTTGGCGTCAACCAACTCATCGCGTCACTGCTCTTCGGCGTCGGCGACCGGGATCCCATTACCCTGGCGCTTGTCGCCCTTATCCTTGGCCTCGTCGGCCTCTGCGCCTGTCTTATTCCCGCCCGGCGCGCCGCAAGAATAAATCCCGTGGACGCCTTACGCTCCGAGTAGCGGCCAACGAATCTCGCATTAGACTAGTATAGCCACTCAGGACAACACGCCATCAATGTTCAGATATCAATGCCTCAGGCTCAAGATCGATGGGGAAATTTACGGAGCGGGCGATGAAGCAGAAGCGATGAGCTTCTTCGTGCAGCGCCTGGGCTTTCGCCGGATCGCTCTCACGCGAGACCTTAACTACTGGTCTGAGCACGATGCGCGTAAATTGTCCCGATCCATCGGCGTTCTCTGCCATCTCGCCTTTCGCACAGTCCCGGTAATCGAGCACAACGACCCCATTCACTGCACAGAAGTGCAAATACCAAAGCATATGGCAGGACGATATACTCCCGACCAATAGTTCCTCGGGATTATATCGCGTTGGATCACCGCGGAACGCGGGGTCGCTCGACGCAGGAATGGTCACTTTGCCATTCCCAGTGATCTCGTGGTCCCGCCGGTAACTGCGATAATTTTTTGTGCCTTCGCCATCGTTGCCCGTCCAGTCCATGCGGACTTCGTAATGGTGCGTTTTCATCTTGGATAGTTGATTAAAACCCTATGATCACTGACCGCGCAGAGAACATTGAAAAATTGATCGATTTACCATCTGCGCTTCAAGATTAACTCCATTCCAACAGATATCAGCCGGCTGCATTTTTGTGCTTCTTGTGACTTTTTGTGGCCAACCCTCTGACTGAATTTGATTTCACACTGACCGCCCTGCGGCGGACTCAACAACGACTCGTTCCTCCATCCACGCGTCCGCCACCGCACGGCCCTTCACCGGATCATCGACAACGAGGATCAGCTGATGCTCATGATCGGAATAAAGCACTTCAATATTCACTCCTGCCTCGGCCATGCGACGTGACAGTTTGCCGAGTTGTCCGGGCACGCCTTGATGGAGTCGCTGCACGATTACGTCTCGTTCAGCTGCGACTTGAATACCTGCCGTCTCCAGTGCGCGTCGCGCCGCAGCTCCATCTGCTACGAGGAAATGTGCAACGCCGCTCCCATGCACCACCCAAGCTCCACCTCCTTCGACACTGACTCCGGCGCGACCCAGCGCTTCCCCCATGTCGGCCAGTGCGCCCGGCCGGTTCTCTAAAATAATCGTGAGGTCTTTCACGCACCAAGTCTGCGCAGTCGCTCTCCACTTGCACGCACTGACACTTCGTTTACGGTCAAAGTATGACTGTAGACCCTGATGTCGGCCGTCTCGCCCGAACCATCGGCGACGCCACTCGCATGCGTATGCTGACCCTACTCATGGAAGGCCGCGCGCTAACCGCCAAGGAACTCGCCTACGGTGCAGGGGTTGGACCAGCGACCGGCACAGTTCATCTTCGCCGCTTGCTCGCGGACGAACTCGTCACGATGCGCGCGCAGGGCCGGCATAAATATTTTCGTCTCACCTCGCCGCAAGTCGCGCGTTGCATCGAATCTCTTCTCGTCCTCGCGCAGCCCGCTCGAAATGTCCCAACGCGCGTACCTCATCCGCTTCGGGAAGCACGGTTTTGTTACGATCACCTGGCCGGGCGGCTCGCCGTTCAGCTTGCTGATGCACTGCTTGAACGGCGGCTTATCACTCGCCGCGCCTCAGAGTTTATCCCGACTGCAAAAGGCGAAAGCTGGCTCCCCCAGATTGGGATCAACCTTGATGACCTCGCTCGTTCCCGACGAAAAATTGGCCCTACGTGCATGGACTGGAGTGAACGCAAGGATCACATCGGCGGCGCACTCGGTGCTGAACTCGCGCGAGTCTTTCTCGAAAAGAAATGGATTAAACGACACCCTGATTCGAGAGCCGTTATGGTGACAGCTGCCGGTCGTACTGCGCTCGCGAACCATTTTGGTCTCAGCGAGCCGGGGGAATGACTCTGTCGACTGGGGCTTAGCTTCTTCAACTAGCCGACCAAGGATCGATTTTACCGAAAGCCCGTCAATTTTCCAAAAAATTGAGGCAAAGCGAAGGGATGTTCTTCTGGCCGGTGTTAGCCAGAGAGATGATCGTACATATTGTAGTTTTCGACCGGGCCCGTGCGATTGAAACCGGGATTCACCATATGCGAATTTTCGATTTGACGAACTCATGCCTCTATTGGCTGTGTCGTCCAGGACTTCAATGCGCCGCTCAGTGGGGGCCGTGCTCTACAAGTCAGGTGCCGCGGACAAGTCGTTTCATCTCTCCACGATCACTGTAGACAAAACAGCGGACCTTACACCGACCAATCATGCGTATTTTAGGCTGCGGTCATTTTTTATTTGCGATTGGCTTGGCCGGCCTGGGATTCTTGAGTCTTATTTCCGGCGATTTCGCCTTCACTTGGCAGCCCGTCCCCAAGTCGGTGCCTTGGAGGGAAACGCTCGCCCACCTTTCCGGAATCCTGCTGCTGGCTGGCGGCCTTGGTCTGCTGATAAAACGCACTGCCAAGTGCTCCGCAGTAGTAATGACGATCTACCTCCTGACTTGGGTGTTGTTTCTACAAGGTCCGATAGCAGCGGGTGCCCCCACGCAGGTTTGGGCATGGCTTGGAGTTGCAGAGAATCTTGTAATGACAATCGGCGGTTGGACTCTTTTCGCTTCACTCACAGGTCCAGAGGATAAATCACGCCTATCACGAACGACCGGTCCAAAGGGCACGCGCGTATCTCGAATATTATTCGGCGCCAGCTGTCTGGTCCTGGGACTTTCGCACTTTGTATATTCGGATCCGACGACAGCCATGGTGCCTGCATGGTTGCCCAACCGGCTGGGCTTCGCGTATGTGACCGGAATCGGCCACCTCGCTGCCGGTGTTGGTATCCTGCTTGGGATTCTCCCGCGTCTAGCGGCCACGCTGGAAGCACTCATGATCAGCTTGTTTGCGCTCCTGCTACACCTGCCGGCGGTCGTCAAAGAGCCGGCGAGTAGGATGCAATGGACGATGCTTTTCGTTGCAATCATGCTAGCCGGAGCGGTGTGGACGATTGCGAGATCGCTTCAATCGGAGCCTTGGGGTTTGCGCCGAAAAAATTAAGCCGGTCTAAGCCGTAACCATTCATTGGGGCGTCAGATTACCTCGGTAGAGTTCGTCTCCGAACGGTGCTCGCCGGTCTCCATACCAGCGACAGGAGATCTTGAGCGCGCTGAAGCGTCGGTATGGAAACCAACGCCCACCTGTTCGCATCGATACGGCTAAACCGACTGCAGCACTTTCAGCATCGCCGCGTGAATCTTGCCGTTGCTGGCTACGTATCGGCCGCGATCCAACTGCTGCGGGTTCGATTCACCCTGATAGTCAGTGACGGTGCCTCCCGCTTCGCGGGCAATGAGCATTCCCGCCATCGCGTCCCAAGGCTTCAAATCTTTCTCCCAATATCCGTCGAGTCGACCAGCAGCCAAATAGCATAAATCGAGTGCGGCACTCCCAAGCCGGCGTTCGCCGCGAATGCGCGTGAGGAACGCGGTCCATTCCTTCAGATTGTTGTCCGGGTTGGTGTGTTTGTCGTAGGGAAATCCACTGGTAATCACGGAGTCGACGAGCAGTTCGGTCTGACTCACCAAAATCCGCGCTCCATTTAGGAACGCGCCCTCACCTTTAATCGCCGTAAACAACTCGCGCCGGGTCGGATCGTAGATCACGCCTAACAGCGGCTGACGGTCAGGCGTCGCGAGCGCAATACTTGTGCAAAAATGCGGCAGCTTGCTCGCAAAATTAACGGTGCCGTCAATCGGATCCACAAACCACTGGAAGGGCGCTGACGCCGCCGGCGCACCCTGTCCTCCGCCTTCTTCGCCCACGATATGATGATCCGGAAAACGCGCGAGTAACTCCCTCACGATATACTCTTCCGCCTCCGTGTCGGCCGCCGTCACGATGTCAATGCGACTGCTCTTGAGTGTTGTCGGAATCGGCACAGCAAAATGCCGCATAATGATTTCGCCTGCGCCCTTGGCGATGGCTGAGACCTCAGGCAAGAGATGCAACGGAAGGATCACTGATTTAATTTGTCCAGAGGAAGATCAGACCAAATCAGATAGCAAACCGAACTGGCGAGCCATGTCTCTCTGGAGTGGATCTTTCGTCAGGAAAACATGCGCCCGACTAAGTTCAACCTGCGCCATGAAATGGCGGGAGGCTAAATCCATCTGATTAAATAGTTTTCCAATCAGAGACAACCTGCAGGCATGGGCGCGCATTTTGTTATAAACTTCAAGAACCCTAAATGTGCTTTGTTCAGCAACATCGAATTCCACACGACGACGAACATTCACCTTGAAGCGACATAATATTTGAGGCCGAGACAAAAGAGCCGACTCGATCGGGTTTATTTGGCTGGTAAGCAAAATCAGTCTCTCGACAGCCAGATATTCTCCGATCGGTTTTCCTCCTAAAAGGATATCAATCCAATTTTCTGTGCACATACAGGTTTCGATCGAATCCGAACCGACCGCATTATCAAAAGGAGGTCTTTTGCTTCTTTCCCACATCATTGAAAATTAAAGCCGCTTTGCCCAATCGGCGTTTCTGCAAAATCAAATTGTCGCGAAATCACCCCGGTGCGCTGGCGCATGATGGCTTGGACGACTTCCGGCGTTGTTACGCTGAACAACTCCGCCGGCGCAGCTTCGGCCAGCACTTGGCGCTCCGAGCCAAGCCGGTCGATGATCTCACCTGCAATACGACGCACGCCAACAGTATCAGGCTTCCGACCCTCGACATCTGCGATCACGTAACTCAACGGTCGAAATGCCTCGAATGGAGGATCGTTCTCCCTCTTTGCCGGTTTCGGTCGATGTTGGCTTCCTTCGAGTTCCGTCATGCGATCACGCGAGCCCTTGGTCAGCTTGCGACGACATTGCGGACAACTCGGCCAGTGATCAAAGGGCTCTTTGCAGTTGCTGCACCAATTCAGATAATAGCGCGTGCGCTGGATAGGGAATTTTAGCGTGCCTTTGGTTTTTTCGCTCGTCCCCACCCGCAGCGCTGCGATCAACGCATCATAGTTCGGTTCGATATCGAGCAAGGTGCATTCCCGCCCGATGTTATCCAACGAGTGGGCGTCCGAGCAGGAGTAGAGTCCAAAGCAGTCCAGGCTTGGAACACGTCGGCACATTTCGGGATTCGATGTAAGACCAGTTTCGACTGCCAGAAGATTGGTCAACTGATCACCGTAAACATCTTCTGCTGAAATTTCGCCACCGACCACGCCCAGCACGGAAAACCACGGGTTCATAACGTGGGGTGCGGCAACGTAGATGCGGTCGAAATCAGTCGTACCGCGCACCAAGTCTCTCGCTGAAAGAGTCAGCGTGGGCCGCCCTTCGACAAGATTCCCTTTTTTCGCGATGCGCGCGGCAAATTTTCGCGCTTCGGCGATGGACGGGAAATAAATCAGTTGATGGATTCCGCTCATCTCCTTTTTCCCCTTCGCTACACAGTTCACCTCCGTGCTCAGCACGAATCGAATCGATCGACGCAACTTTTCCGGCAGGCGCGCATGCACTTCCTTTTCCACCTCAGGTTTGAGCGCGAGAAACCCCGGTTCGGCTTCGAAGGTGTTGGCTTCAATTTCGTCGAGCCACTGTGGCTGCAAGCAATCGCCGGTGCCCAGCAAGTCCACTCCTTTGCGCTGCGCCCACAACGCGACGTTTTCCAACGTCATCGCCGGCGAAACGCCAGATGCGTAGCGTGAATGAAGGTGAAGGTCGGCGGCGAAATGCACGCGACAGATTCGATCATCCACACCAGTTTTTCAACGTCGTCCTCCAATTCGGTTCGTTTGTTTTTCAGGTGGGGGAAACCGCCTAGTTTCCTAGCGTATAATTCACTTAGCCGGCTGGCTATGCACTGCTGGCCAAGTGCGCAAAAGAACAATTTGGTCTAGGATCAACGGTAACAAAAGAACCGCCATGATCACTGTCCTTATTATCCTCGCATCGCTTACGCTAATCGTCGCCACCGACTCCGAACCAACGACGCAACCTTAAAGACGGCGCACGTCATCGCGGTGAAGCAATTTAACCCTCTCCCGAAATGATTGGCTTACAAACTCAAGACGTCGGGCCTGCTGCGGTCGAATTCTCGAAGCAACTCGGGAAAGGCCTCGCTGATCGGCGAGGTTGCCAGGTACTCAAGCGATGTCGCTTTGCATCCTCTTGCTCGCAGACCTGCATAAACATGCAGCTCAAATTGCAACCGAAGCTGAAGCTCTTCGTTCTTGAGTCCGAGCGCGTCCAGTAAAAATAGCAGTGACTCGACGGTGGAATACTGACCGGAAAGTTCCTGCCCACGGAGCCAGTACCGGCTAAATCCCGCCTCAGGCAGCCGTACCAACTTGCCCCAAGGCGCCACAACTTTAGTCATGCGCCCGGCTTCTGGCCAGTTGGCGTCGAGCAGCATGATCTGAAGATTTTCCAAAGATTCCGAAGCCGGTAAGGGCTCACCGCGTGGATGCAATATCCAAAGCGTCTTTCCTGGGATCAAAATCGTTGCAGGTGCGGGCGGAGTTTCACGCCGGAACAGATGCTGGCGCGACGCCGGAATCACCCGGTTGATCAGGCGGCCGGTGCTGGTCGGGCGCATGAATTCACGACTGTGGATCAACACATCGATGGCCATCGGGCACTCAATCGCCTTGAACGCCGGGCACACACACCAACGGTGCGACAGCCGGCACCGCTCACAGCGGCGAGGATTGGCGAATAGCGACTCTCGGGACACATCTGATCGAACGCTGCAAATGGAGGCTGCGTCAATCGCGTCTTCATCGACCCTAAATAACGCAGTTGAAACCACGGATTTCACCGATGTACACGGATACCCAATCAAATACCGATCGGTGAAACCTCACCTCGCAGGTGAAAGAATTTAAATCAAAATTTCAGACTGGGTTATTTCTGCATCCGTGTGGATCCGTGTTTCCGAGCGAAGCGACATCGGCCAGTCCGTCGTTAAACCGGTCTTTTGATTTGAGGAATTTAGGTCGACTCCAATTCAAACCACAATGCAGGTGTGGGCGGGGTGCCCCTTTTGCCTACTTCGGTCGTGCTAGGTGGTAAAATCGACGACCCGCCAAATTCTTCTACAAAAAAGCCGCGAACAAAAGTTCGCGGCTTTGAAATTTTTGCGGGAAGCGCTTTTAGCTGGCGACTTCGGCCGTGGCTTTTGGAGCCTCGTCCATTGGAATGTCGCCACCGAGCGGAAGCGTGACCTTGAGCTTCTTGTAGCCCGGCCAGCCTGTGCCAGCGGGAATCAAGTGACCCATGATGACGTTTTCCTTGAAGCCCTTCAGGTTGTCCACCTTGCCGAGAGTCGATGCATCGGTGAGGACGCGGGTCGTCTCCTGGAAGGAAGCAGCCGAAATGAAGCTCTCGGTTTCGAGCGAGGCCTTGGTGATGCCAAGGAGGATCGGCTCGGCTTCGGCAGGTTTGCCACCGGCGGTTTCGATGCGCTTGTTTTCGCGCAGGAACGCCGTGCGGTCAATCTGCTCGCCCCAGAACCACTCGGTGTCACCTGGGTCGGAGATGCGAACCTTGCGGAGCATCTGACGGATGATGACCTCGATGTGCTTGTCGTTAATCGACACGCCTTGGAGACGATAGACTTCCTGCACCTGGCCGATGAGGAACTCGTACAGCGCGGTTGGCCCGAGGATTTCGAGGATCTCATGTGGATCAGCGGAACCTTCGGTCAAGTGCTGCCCCTTGTGAACGACGTCGCCGGGTTGCACGATGATGTGCTTGCCGTGAGGAATCAGATGTTCCTCTTCCGCGCCGGACTCTTCGTGGCGAACCACGAGCTTGCGCTTACCGCGGATGGAGCCTTCGAACGAGACCACGCCTTCGATACGGGCCATCTCAGCGGCTTCCTTCGGACGACGAGCTTCAAAGAGCTCGGCGACGCGGGGAAGACCACCGGTGATGTCCTTGGTAACGGAAGCCTGACGCGGCGTCTTGGCGAGCAAGGCACCTGGGGTGATGATGTCACCCTCGGCAACTGCCACCTGCGCACCGGTCGGAATCGAGTAAGCGGCCACGGGCTTGCCGTGATCGTCGCGGACTTCGATCTGCGGATTAAGGTCTTCCTTGTGCTCGATAACCACGGTCGCGATGCGGCCGGTGGATTCGTCGAGTTCGCGCTTCACGGTCACACCAGGGATCATGTCCTTGAAGTGGAGCGTGCCGGCTTTTTCGGAGAGAACTGGAATGTTGTACGGATCCCATTGCGCGATCGTCTGGCCCTTGGTGACCTTGGCGGCGTCCGTCACGGAGAGGAACGTACCGACCACGATCGGGTAGGACTCGAGCTCCCGATCGTTTTCGTCAAGAATCTGGAGTGAACCGGTCTTGTTGAGGACGATGTTGAAGCCTTCAGCGGTCTGCACAAGGCGGAGGCCGCGGTATTTGACGATACCGGAATTACGGACCTTGATCTCGGGATTCTTCGCACCGCCGGTGGCGACGCCGCCGATGTGGAAGGTACGCATGGTGAGCTGCGTGCCGGGTTCACCGATGGACTGCGCGGCGATGATACCGACGGAGTCACCGATCTTCGCGACCTTGTTGGTGGCGGGATTGATGCCGTAGGACTTCGCGTCGATGCCCTGCTCGCTCGTGGAAGTGAGCGGCGAGAGAACCTTCACGCGCTCGATGCCGGAATCCTCGATACGCTTGGAGAGCTCCTCAGTGATGAGGGAGCCGGAGTCGACGAGGGTCTTGGTCGGATTGAGAGGATCGAAGACATCGTCTGCCGAGAACCGGCCGACGATACGCTCTGCGAGGGAAACCAGCATGGTTTCACCTTCGAAGATCGCCTTCTTCCAAATACCGTCGCGCGTGCCGCAATCTTCCTCGGTGACGACTGCGTCCATGGCCACGTCGCAAAGCTTGCGGGTCATGTAACCGGCGTCAGCGGTCTTGAGGGCGGTATCGGCAAGACCCTTGCGGGCGCCGTGCGTCGAGATGAAGTATTCGAGAACGGTCAACCCCTCGCGGAACGAAGACAGAATCGGACGCTCGATGATTTCGCCGGATGGCTTGGCCATGAGGCCACGGAGACCGCACAGCTGGCGAACCTGCTGTTTGTTACCGCGGGCACCCGAATCCATCATGATGTAAACCGGATTCACTTCGACGCGACCGTCGTTGTTTTCCAGTTTCGCGAATACGGATTTCGCAATCCGATCGGTGGCGCCGGTCCAGATATCGATGATCTTGTTGTACCGCTCGCCGGAGGTGATGATACCCTTTTTGTATTGGGATTCGACCTCGTCGACCTTCTTGCGGGCGTCGGCGACGATTTCCTTCTTGTTTTCAGGAATGATCATGTCGTCGATACCGATCGAGATACCGGCCTGCATGGCGGTCTGGAAGCCGAGTTCCTTCAAGCGATCGAGTGTCTCCACCGTGATGCGGTCGCCAGCTACCTTGTAGGTATTGAGAATCAAATCGCCCAGCTTGCCCTTTGGCACTGGGAAGTTGATGAACCCGAGAGCGGGAGGCCAGATCTCGTTGAAGATCACGCGACCAACGGTCGTGCGGAGAATCTTGCGCTCCTTGTTGCCGTAGACGGTGTCCTTTCCGAAATCGGGGTTCGGAACCTCGATCCAATCGTGCATCTTGAGGGCACCATCAGCTTTGACGTACAGCACTTCCTGCAGTCCGGAGAGCAGCGGCACGCGCACGCCCTTGGCGGGTTTGGTGCGGGGCTCGATCGTCAGGTAGTAGGCACCGAGAACGATGTCTTGGGAAGGCGTGAGGATCGGCTTGCCGGAAGACGGCGAGAAGATGTTGTTCGTCGACATCATGAGGAGTTTGCACTCCAGAATGGCTTCGAGGGACAACGGCACGTGGACGGCCATCTGGTCACCGTCGAAGTCCGCGTTGTAAGCGGTACAGACGAGTGGGTGAACGCGGATGGATGAACCTTCGATCAACACAGGCTCGAAAGCTTGGATCGACAAACGGTGAAGGGTTGGCGCGCGATTGAGCAGCACTGGGTGGCCCTTGGTCACTTCCTCGAGGATGTCCCACACTTCGGGGGACTTTTTCTCGATCATCTTGCGCGCACCGCGAACGGTGTGCACGAAGCCGAGTTCCTTGAGGCGGCGAATGATGAACGGCTCGAAGAGAACGAGCGCCATCTTCTTGGGCAGACCGCACTGGTGAAGCTTGAGCTCAGGACCGATAACGATAACGGAACGGCCGGAGTAATCGACGCGTTTGCCGAGCAAGTTTTGGCGGAAGCGGCCCTGTTTGCCCTTGAGCATGTCGGACAGCGACTTCAACGCACGATTGCCGGCGCCAGTCACGGGACGACCGTGACGGCCGTTGTCGAACAACGCGTCCACAGCTTCCTGCAGCATGCGCTTTTCGTTGTGAATGATGACGTCTGGCGTCTTCAACTGCATCAAATTCCGCAGACGGTTGTTGCGGTTGATGACGCGGCGATAGAGATCGTTCAGATCGGACGTGGCGAAACGGCCACCCTCGAGAGGAACGAGAGGACGCAGATCAGGCGGGATGACTGGCAGCACCTCGAGGACCATCCACTCAGGACGGGACTTCGAGCTGATGAAACCACCGATGACCTTGAGACGCTTCGAGAGCTTCTTCTTAATCTGCTTTGAGCGCGTGGCGCGCATCGTCTCGTGCAATTCAGCGACGGTCGCAACCATGTCGAGCTGTGTGAGCACGTCACGAACGGCTTCAGCACCCATCTTGGCGGTAAAGGCGTCAGCGCCGTACTCGTCCATGGCTTGCTGGTATTCGGTCTCGGTGAGAAGCTGCTTCAGTTCGAGCGGGGTCTTGCCCGGATTCACCACCATGTAGTTCTCATAGTAGATGACGCGCTCGAGTGAACGGGCGGTCATGTCGAGCAAGAGACCGAGGCGGCTCGGCATGCTCTTGAGAAACCAGATGTGGGCGACGGGAACGGCGAGTTCGATGTGGCCCATGCGCTCGCGGCGAACGCGGGCGATGGTCACTTCAACGCCGCAGCGATCGCAAACGACGTCCTTATATTTGATGCGTTTGTATTTACCGCAGGCGCACTCGTAGTCGCGCACCGGACCAAAGATCTTTTGGCAGAAAAGACCGCCTGGCTCGGGCTTGAAGGTACGATAGTTGATCGTTTCGGGATTCTTTACTTCACCCTTCGACCAAGACCGGATGGTCTCGGGCGAAGAAACGGTGATGGAAACGTTGTCGAACTGGTTCTCATCCGATCCAAGGACGGACCGGACTTCTTCTCGGGCGTGTTCAGTACTCATTGCGATTTTGCTCCCAGTATTGTGTTAAATTAAGCGACTCCACCCAAGGCTTCGCCAAGCGCGGTGCGCTTCGCGAGTTTGATGTCGAGGCCAAGGGCTTGCATTTCCTTGACGAGAACGTTGAACGATTCCGGCGTGCCGGCGCTCAGCGTGTTATCGCCCTTGACGAGTGATTCGTAGATCTTGGTACGGCCGTTGACGTCGTCAGATTTGACGGTGAGCAACTCCTGCAGGGTGTGCGCTGCGCCATAGGCTTCGAGCGCCCACACCTCCATTTCGCCGAATCGCTGGCCACCGTATTGGGCTTTGCCGCCCAATGGTTGCTGCGTGACGAGGGAGTATGGACCGACCGCGCGAGCGTGAATCTTGTGCGACACAAGATGGTTCAGCTTCATCATGTAGATGTAGCCAACAACGACCTCTTGATCGAGTTTCTCGCCGGTGCGACCGTCATGAAGGACGCTCTTACCCGTGGAAGGCAGCTTGGCCTCCTTGAGGTATTCACGAACCTTCTTTTCAGGAATACCATCGAACACGGGAGTCGCGACCTTGATGCCGAGCTTTTTGCAAGCCCAACCCAAGTGCGTCTCGAGAACCTGTCCGACGTTCATGCGTGAAGGCACGCCGAGTGGATTGAGACAAATTTCGATCGGCGTACCGTCCGGAAGGAACGGCATGTCTTCCTCAGGCACGATCTTGGCGACCACGCCCTTGTTACCGTGACGACCAGCCATCTTGTCGCCGACTTCGAGCTTCTGCTTCGTGGCGATGTAAACCTTGACCTGCTTGATGACGCCAGGGCCGTTTTCGTCGCCGGTCTCGATGGTGCCGATCTTGCGCTCGCGGTCGCCTTCCAACTCGTCGAACTTCGACTGGAAGGAAGCGATGATCTCCATGATCTTGATGCGAACAGGCGAAGGATCGATTTCGATGTGCTTCGCGACGGCAGCGAGTTTACGGAGAAGCGTCTTGGTGATCTTACGGTTGGCCGGGATGATGATTTCACCGGTCTGACCGTTGATAACGTCGAGCGGGATCTTTTCGCCGAGGAGGATGTTGGACAACGCTTCGGTGAGCTGCTCGCGCAACTTGTCCATCTGCGTCTTATAATCTTCCTGGATCTGCTTCACCTGGCGGCGGCGATCAGACGGAGACAGGCGGTCACGTTCCGCATCGAGGCGGCTCGTGGAAACCTTCACGTCCATGATGATACCATTTACGCCGGAGGGAACGATCAGCGAGGTGTCCTTAACATCAGCAGCCTTCTCACCGAAGATCGCGCGGAGGAGTTTTTCCTCAGGAGCGAGTTCGGTCTCGGACTTCGGGGTGATTTTCCCGACGAGGATGTCGCCGGGCTTCACCTCGGCACCGACGCGGATAACGCCGTTGTGGTCGAGATTCTTGAGTGCTTCTTCACCGATGTTCGGGATGTCGCGCGTGATTTCTTCCGGCCCGAGCTTGGTGTCGCGCGCGGTGACTTCGAATTCCTGCACGTGAATCGAAGTGAAGATGTCTTCTTTGAGCACCTTCTCGGAGATCAGAATCGCGTCTTCGAAGTTGTACCCGTTCCACGGCATGAAGCCGACGAGCACGTTGCGGCCGAGCGCGAGCTCGCCGTGATCAGTCGAAGGACCGTCGGCGATGCACTCCCCTTTCTTAACCTTCTGGCCCTTCTTGACGATGGGCCGCTGGCTGAAGCAGGTGCCGGCATTTGAGCGCATGAATTTGCGCAGCTCGTAAACGTAAACGTGGTTCTTCGGATCGTGCTTCGGGTGACGTGGCAGTTCGCCGTCCTTGGTGACGATGATCTGCTTTGCGTCGACGGAAGCGACGACGCCGACATCTTCGGCTATGACAACGGTCTTGGAATCGCTCGCGAGACGCGCCTCGAGACCGGTGCCGACGAACGGCGCTTCCGTTTGGAGAAGCGGCACGCCCTGGCGTTGCATGTTCGAACCCATGAGCGCGCGATTCGCATCGTCGTGCTCAAGGAACGGAATCAAGCCGGCAGCGACCGAAACGACCTGCTTCGGCGACACGTCCATCAAGTCCACCTCTTCGGCGGTCACTTCAAGGAAGTTGCCAGAGTTACGGGCGGTGACTTTGCCGATGTAGTTACCCTTTTCGTCGACCTCAGCGTTAGCTTGGGCGATCGTCTTGCCTTCCTCCTGGTCGGCGGTGAGGTAAACGACTTTGTCGGAAACGCGGCCCTTCTCGACGACGCGGTAAGGCGACTCGATGAAACCGAATTCGTTAACGCGGGCGTAAGTGGAGAGAGAGTTGATCAGACCGATGTTCGGACCTTCAGGCGTCTCGATCGGGCAGATGCGGCCGTAGTGAGATGGATGAACGTCGCGGACTTCGAAGCCAGCGCGTTCGCGATTAAGACCACCTGGCCCGAGAGCGGACAGACGGCGTTTGTGAGTCAGCTCGGCCAGAGGATTAATCTGGTCCATGAACTGAGACAGCTGGCTGCGGGCGAAGAAGTCACGGATGACGGTCGTCAGCGCCTTTGGATTGATCAGCTTCTGTGGCGTGATCGAATCAACGCTCTGGTCATAAAGTGTCATGCGTTCGCGTACGAGACGCTCTGTGCGGGAGAGACCGACGCGGCACTGATTGGCGAGAAGTTCGCCGACCGTACGAACGCGACGTGAACCCAAGTGATCGATATCGTCCACGATACCGTCGCTCTTCTTCAGGCGGACGAGATACTTCGTGGCGGCGACAACGTCGGAGGCGTCCAGAATGCGGTTTTCCAAATCGATCTTCAGATCGAGCTTTTGGTTGATCTTGTAGCGACCGACGCGACCGAGATCGTAACGCTTTGGATCGAAGAACAAACGCTTGAGGAGAGCCTTGGCGTTAGCGGTGGTTGGCGGCTCGCCTGGACGGAGCTTCTTGTAAACCTCCTTGAGCGCTTCTTCTTCGTTGCGGGTCGGGTCTTTCTTGAGAGCGCGGATAATCGCGCCTTCGTCGACCGTGGTGTCGATGACACGCATCGCCTTGATGTCGTGTTTTTCGAACGTACGAACGATGGCCTTCGTCAACGGTTCAAATGCGCGGGCGAGCACCACGCCCTTCTGGGCGTCGATGACGTCCTCAACGAGGACCAGCGTGGAAACGTTTTCGAGATCGAGTGCCTTCGCAATCTTCAGTTCCTGGATCGTGTAGAACAGATTCAGGATGTCCAAATCGTTGCTGAATCCGATCGAGCGGAGGAGCGTCGTGATGAGGAATTTACGGCGACGGCGACGACGATCGAGATAGACATAGAGGAGATCGTTGTTGTCGAATTGAACTTCGAGCCAGGTGCCGCGATCTGGAATGATGCGGAAAGAATGGAGGAGCTTGCCGTTCGGGTGTGTGGCAACTTCAAAGCAGATGCCGGGAGAACGGTGGAGCTGGGAAACGACGACGCGCTCGGCGCCATTGATGATAAAGGAGCCGCGCTCGGTCACCATTGGGATGTCACCCATGAAAATTTCCTCATCCTTGATGAAGTCCTCTTCGCGCAGGCGCAGCTTCACATAAAGCGGCACGGCGTAGGTGGTGCCTTCGCGAAGGCACTCGATCTCGGAGCTCTTGGCTTCACCGATCGTGTAAGAAACGTACTCGAGCGTCAGGCGCTCGTCGTAAGAGTGAATAGGGAAGACCTCGCGGAAGACCGCCTCAAGACCGTACGGCTTGCGCTGCTTTTCAGGTGTGTCCTTCTGGAGATACTCGAGATAGGAACTGATTTGCAGCTCAATGAGGTTAGGCGGCTGAATGACTTCGCGGAGTTTGCCGAAGTTAATGCGTTCGGAATGAGTGCGGTCGGCCATGGAATTTCCCGTTAAAATTTGGACTGAATAAACTACAAAAACTCAGCTTTTCAGGAGAGAAAAGCTGGTGGTAGTCAGCGGCGACAGAGCGTCACAGCGGACAGAATGAACAAACGAAAGAAAGCGGAAAGACAGGCCGCAGTTGAACGCGGCCTGTCTCGTTAAATGGAGAAGTCTAGAATGCGAAAACCGCAAGTGGTTACTTGAGTTCCACCGAGGCGCCGGCGGCTTCGAGCTTCTTCTTAATTTCTTCAGCTTCAGCCTTGTTGATGCCTTCCTTGACTGGCTTTGGTGCGCCTTCGACAAGGTCCTTGGCTTCCTTAAGCCCCAAGCCGGTGATGGCGCGGACTTCTTTGATGGCGCCGATCTTGTTTGCGCCAGCGGCGACGAGGACGACGGTGAACTCAGTTTTCTCTTCGGCAGCGGCAGCAGGTGCAGCGCCAGCGGCCGGGCCTGCAGCGGCGGCGGCGGCGGCGGAAACGCCCCACTTGCCTTCGAGATCTTTAACGAGGGCGGCGAGGTCGAGAACGGTCTGGCCGGACAGCCATTCGATAACTTGGTCTTTGGTAATGTTGCTCATGGTGGTACTCCTGAAGTGACTAGCGATTTCGAAAAGTGAAATGCGTTTAAGAGACGTATCCCCTAGCCTGCTTCGATGGATATTTTTTCCGCAGACGCCGGCGAAGGAGTGCCAGCGTCAAACGAAAGGGATTAGGCTGCGGGTTGCTCCTTCTTGACCTTGGCGTCGAGGACGCGAACGAAAGCTGCGGCATTCTGCGTGAACATGCCAAGCAACTGGGAACGGAGGGCTTCGAATGAGGGAAGCTCGGCGAGCTGGGACATTTCCTTCGCGTTGAAGGATTTTTTGTCGATGACGCCGGTCTTAACTTCGAGCTTCTGCGTGTCCGTGAAAAACTTTTTGACGATCTTCGCGATGCCGTAGGGATTCTTGCCGCCGACTACGATGGCGGTTGGTCCCTTCAACGAGCTTTCCATATCGGGAAGGCCGAAGGCCTTGGCCGCAACGCGGAAAGAGCTGTTTTTAACGACGTGAAACTCGGCTTTCTCGGGAGTGAGTTTGGCGCGGAGCTTGGCGATATCCTCAACGCTCATCTTGTCGTAACTGGCGACGATGACGTATTCGGATTTCTTGAGGTGCGTGGTGACCTCGTCGATCAGATATTTTTTTTCTGCTCTCATGGTACGATGGTCTCCAATTAGAATTTGTTGAACTCGGTGGTCGCGAGCTTCACGCCCGGGCTCATGGAAGAGGAAAGCGTCACGCTCTTGATATAGTGACCTTTGAAAGCGGCAGGCTTGGCTTTGCCGACTGCGTCCAAAACCGCCGAAACGTTTTCGGTGATCTGATCCGCAGAGAACGAACGCTTGCCCACGCCGACGCCGATGTTCGCAGTCTTGTCGACTTTGAACTCAACGCGACCGGCTTTCACCGCTTTAATACCAGCAGCGATATCGTCGGTCACTGTGCCAGACTTTGGATTCGGCATCAGACCTTTTGGACCGAGCACGCGAGCGAGGGTACGAACTTGCTTCATCGCTTCCGTCGTCGCGATCGCGACATCGAAATCGAGCCAGCCCTCATTGATCTTGGCCATGACGTCGGCAAGACCGGCGGTGTCCGCGCCAGCAGCAAGCGCCTTGGCAGGATCATCGGTAAACACGAGTACGCGCACCTTCTTGCCTGAACCGTTGGGCAAAGGAGTGGTGCCGCGAACCATTTGATCGCCTTGCGCCGGATCGACGCCGAGACGGAAAGACAGCTCGACGGTTTCGTCGAACTTGGCCTTCGGGAACTTGGTAAGAATCTCCACTGCTTCTTTCAGTGGGTATTCTTTGGTGAGATCGGCGGCCTTCGCGGCGCTGCGATAACGTTTACTTTGTTTGACTGGCATTTTGGACTCCTTGCGGTGCAAACGTCCCGGATGAGACTCCCGCGGTGAGTGGGTTGTTGAGGAAAATTAGTCGACGACTTCGATGCCCATGTTGCGGGCGGTGCCGGCGATCATGCGGATGGCGGCCTCATCGCTGTTGGCGTTGAGATCGGCCTTCTTGATTTTGATGATCTCGAGAATTTGCTTCCTGGTGACCTTGCCGACCTTGTCCATGTTGGGCTTGGCTGAGCCGCTGGCGATACCAGCTGCTTTCTTGAGCAACACAGACGCCGGAGGCGACTTGAGAATGAACGTGAACGACTTGTCGGAATAAACCGTGATGATCACCGGAATGATCATGCCGTTCTGGTCTTTGGTTTTCGCGTTAAACTCTTTACAGAAGCCCATGATGTTGACGCCTTGGGCGCCAAGTGCTGGACCGACGGGAGGAGCTGGATTAGCAGCGCCAGCCGGGAGTTGGAGACGAACGTAGCCTTGAATCTTTTTGGCCATGGTGAGGGAGGTGGAGGACTGGTTGGTGGTTGGCGGCTGGATCAGCTTTCAGAGGCGCGCTGTACCTGCCAGTATTCGAGTTCGACGGGCGTAAACCGACCGAAAATGGAGACGGAAATCTTAAGCTTGCCGCGGGCGGGATCGACCTCGTCGATGCGGCCGTTGAGATTCATGAAAGGACCATCCGTGATCTTAACTTCCTCACCCACATCAAAGGTGACCTTCGGAATTTCCTTGCCGGTAGCGGCCTGGAGACGGGTTTTGATCTCGTCGATCTCAGTCTGGCGCAATGGCGCCGGATGATCACCGCCAACGAAACCAATCACGCCGCCCGCGTCTTTCACGAAGTAAAACGGCTTGATGATGACTTTCTTCTCCGCGTCGTAGAGGCACATGTTGATGAACACGTAGCCTGGATAGAGTTTGCGGACCTTCGTGGATTTTTTGCCGCCTTTAACCTCGGAGACAACTTCCGTGGGCAACAGGACTTCAAAAATGAAATCGTCGAGCTCCTCGGCTTTCTTAAACTTCTCGATGTAGCTCTTCACCTTGTTCTCCTGGCCGGAGAGCGTGTGAAGCGCGAACCATTGGGCGCCGGTGGGCGTGGAAGTCTGAGCGGTCATCGGTGAGGGATAGGTTAGCTGACCCAAGTCGTGAACAAATCCACCACTTGGTAGATTGCAAAATCACTGATGCTGGTAAAAAGCCCAAGCAGTACACAGGCGACAATGACCACGATTGTAGAATCCTTGAGCTCGCTGCGTGTTGGCCAGCTGGCTTTCTGCAATTCTCCGACAAGCTCGGTAAAGAAGATACGGGCAGTGCGAAACGGATTTGCCATGTGTTTATTTGGGCGAAAGTGGCAGGGGCGGAGGGACTCGAACCCCCAACCAACGGTTTTGGAGACCGCTACTCTACCAGTTGAGCTACACCCCTGTGGTTATTTCTATTTTCTTTTAGACGACACAGCCGGGACCCCAAAAAGGAGCCCCGGCAGCGTCAGGCTGAATTAGTTGAAGACGCTTATTCGACGATCTCAGTGACGCGACCGGCACCAATGGTGCGGCCACCTTCACGGATGGCGAACTTCTGGGTTTTCTCCATGGCGATCGGCACGATGAGGTCGATGTCGACTGCAATGTTGTCGCCCGGCATGATCATCTCCACGCCCTTTGGCAAATTGACGACGCCCGTCACGTCCGTCGTACGGAAGTAGAACTGGGGACGGTAGCCATTGAAGAATGGCGTATGACGGCCACCCTCGTCCTTCGAAAGGACGTAGATTTCGGCCTTCGCCTTCTTGTGCGGCTTGATCGACTTCGGAGCAGCGATAACCTGACCGCGCTCGATGCCTTCTTTTTCAATACCGCGGAGAAGAATACCGACGTTGTCGCCCGCTTGACCTTGGTCGAGCAGCTTGCGGAACATTTCGATACCGGTAACAACGGTGGTGGTCGTGTCCTTAAGACCGACGATCTCAACCGTGTCATTGAGTTTGCAGATACCACGCTCGATACGACCCGTAGCAACGGTGCCTCGGCCGGTGATCGAGAAGACGTCTTCGACCGACATCAGGAACGGCTTGTCGAGTTCACGAGCTGGTTCTTGAATTTCGGAATCGAGGGCTTCCATGAGGGACTGGATTGCAGCCAGACCTTCTGGTTTACCTTCCAAAGCAGCGGTCGCGGAGCCACGAATGATCTTCGCGGTCTTGCCGTCGAACTGATACTTGGTCAGAAGATCGCGAATTTCTTCTTCGACGAGCTCGAGGAGCTCAGCGTCTTCGATCAGATCGACCTTATTGAGGAAAACAACGAGGTTTGGAACGCCAACCTGGCGGGCCAGGAGAATGTGCTCGCGGGTCTGCGGCATCGGGCCGTCAGCTGCGGAAACCACGAGGATACCGCCATCCATCTGTGCGGCACCGGTGATCATGTTCTTAACGAAGTCCGCGTGGCCGGGGCAATCAACGTGCGCATAGTGGCGCTTGTCAGATTCATACTCCACGTGCGCAACCGAGATCGTCACGATCTTGGACGCGTCACGTACGGTACCGCCCTTCGCAATATCAGCGTAAGTCTTGACCTCAGCGAGACCCTTGCGGGCCTGCACCGATAGAATCGAAGTGGTCAGGGTGGTCTTGCCGTGGTCGACGTGGCCGATTGTGCCGACGTTAACGTGCGGCTTTTTGCGTTCGAATGTTCCTTTAGCCATGTGGAGCTGGAGTAGGTTGTTGTAGTTTAATTTGTTGATCTTTATTAACGTCGGAGATCACCGACGTTGGCCTGGAGCCCAGAACCGGATTCGAACCGGCGACCTCGTCCTTACCAAGAACGTGCTCTGCCAACTGAGCTATCTGGGCAGACCAAGGCACAGACCAAAATAGAAAAGAATGGCCAGAGAATAGCTCCAAAAATTCATCGTCAACTAGATTCTGGCGAATTCTTGAAAAAACTAAGGACCAATCAAAACGCGATACTTTCCGGGAGCGAGACGTTCGCCCACCCGGAACGATTTTGCAAGGAATGTGCGTAACAAAACCTCCATTTCTTCACGCCCCGAGCCATTCATCAAAATCGGATCAGCGACCAGCCCCGAGGAACTCACGGAAACCAAAAATTCCAGCGGTGCAAAATCCGATCTCACTCCCGGAATTTCCGCTAATACCTGTGAGACAATCGTTTTACCATCTTTCAGGTTTTCGATCTCAAGAAAACCATCTCGAGCGACCAGGACGGGAGATGATATTTCGCGACCACCGATGCCCGCAAATGGGGCTTCGTTCTCAGAAGTCGCCACGTCCGAAAGTTTGCCTGACAGTTGATTTTGCGTGGCGCCATACGACTTGGTGATCTGATCATCAAAAACAAACTTGGGCGGCAACAGACCAAATATCTGTCCGGGTTGCCGCTTCATACCTTCCCGCAAGGCAACATGGCCGTAGTTCCATTCGGTGGGAAAAAAGAGCGGCGTAGGATCAAGATACCGTGCGCGTTCACGCAAAATCTCGTCTCCGATTTCACTTTGGCTCGTCGCAATACGCACGGCGGGGCGCTCAAGCACCGGTGGCGACGCAGCAACGTTGATTCTCGACCCCGTCCATACCCACCACCCTGCTCCTGAAACCAGGGCAAACAGCAGGAAAATCCATACCCTGCGTTTCACTTTAAACCCCGAAGCCATTCGAAAAACTATTTCTGGCCGCTTTCCGTTTCCGGAAGCTCGTTCGCCGTTTGAACGTACGCAAAGCCCACGGATTGAGCCATCGCGGATAGCTCACTGACGGCCCGCAGGGTAACGTTTTTGTCTGCGATCAGCAACAGTACCTCACCCGGATTTTTTTTTGCGTACTCGGCGAGCCTTTGCTTCAGCTCGGTCGGGTTCACAATCGCTCCCTCGAATAGAATCACATTGTCCCGCCGGTAGCTGACAACCACCGACGCGGTTCGCGAATATTGCGGCTGACCGGTCTTGGGCAGGCTGAATTTTTCGCTGCCAGTGCCAATCAGCAATCCTGGCGCAAGTACGAAGCGCGATCCAAGCAGGCTAAAGAACAGAAAGATCAACCCGACATTGACCCAGGAAACGAAGTCCAAGTCCCGCGGTGGCGGACTCAGGCGCGATTCCAATTCCAATGGTTTTGTGATCACGGCGTTTTCACTCCTTCTGGACGATAATCAAGCAGCAGAAACCGCAAAAGCTCATTTCCGCTCCATTCCATATCCTGCACCAACGCTCGCACGCGACTGGACAAAAAGTAGCGGCCGAGTTGCGCCGGAATCGCCACGATCAGGCCGGCCGCTGCAGTCAGCAACGCCTGCCACATGCCGCCTGCGAGCACCTCCGGGGTAGCATAGTTCCCTCCATGATTGAAAAGCTGGAATGTGCTGATCATCCCGAGCAACGTGCCGAGCAACCCGAACAGCGGCGCGATTTGCGCAATCGCCGCAAGGGCGCCAATGCGACGCTCCAAAATCGGAATTTCCGCGAGCGCCGCCTCCTGGACCGCGAAACGCAAGGCTTGCTCGTTTTCTCCCGCGTGCCTGAGGCCGGCCTTCACGATTTTTGCCACGGGACCCGGTGTTTCCTCTCCCAACGTGAGCGCTTCCATCAAGCGATTTTTCCCGAGGAGATTCTTAATTCCCGTAAGAAACTCATTCGAGCGAATCTGACTGCGGTGGAGAAAAAGAGCCCGCTCAATAAACACCACGACGGCAATGAGCCCGAGCAGGACCAGCAGCCACATCACTGGGCCTCCTTTGGCAAAAACGCTGTAACTGATAAAAGCGATCATGGAAATGCGCGCATCATGCGGAGCGTTCCGTGGGCGTAAATGCCAAAGCTCAGGGCTTGCTCCCCTCTTGCAGGCGGTAACGGCTCAATTTTTCCTTCGCCTGTGCACTCCCGCCCAATTTGGAATCGACGATTAGTTGGTACGCCTTTTGCGCCTCATCAAGATGGCCGGCGTCTTCGTGGATCTGGCCCAATTCCAATAGCGAGCGGGAAAGCCAGAAACGGCCTTTCGCATGGAGATTCGGCGCCTGACCGGGATCGAGGAGAAAATTGTTCACCACCGACCAAAGTACCGATTGGGCTTTCGCCATCGTCTGAGCGCGCTCTCCGGCGTTGCCAGTCTGGCTGCGCTTCATCAACGCAAATCCCCACGTCGCGCCCGCCTCGACCCGCAGATCGGTCGGAGCTGAAGGAAGATCCCGCAGTCGTTCAAAAATTGTCTCCGCACCCTCGATATTCACGTTTCCGCCCTGGGCAAAAAGCGTGTCCGCCAACGCGAGCTGCGCCAGCAATACATCGGGATGTTGGTTGAAGTCATGCACCAGAAATTCGTAGATGTGCCGCGCCGTCGGGAAATCGTTGAGCTTCCTGAAGAGATCGCCCTGCTTCAAGCGGGAGTAGAAAACCAAATCGTCGTGCGGGTACTTGTTGTTGAGCTGCTCCAGAAGGTCATTGGCCTCGCCGAGCTGCCGATCCAAACCTTGCCGCTCCAAATTCAACGCCGCCTCGTACAGCGCGAGTGGTGCGTACTCGCTTCCTGCGTAGGTCTTGTTGTCGACAAAACTGATCAAAACTTCCCGCGCGCCGGTCAGGTCACCCTTTCGCGTGAGATGATCCGCCTGAACCAGGTAGGAATATTCCGCGGCCTTCGTGCCGACAAAATCCGTGCGCATTTTCGCCAGTACCGCGATGCCTTCATCTTCTCGATCGAGCTTCAAGAGTGCCTGCGCCCGCAACAACTGGGTCGTCGCCTTCACTTCACCGAGCAGACGCGCTTCCAACTTCGGATTCGTTTGGAGCAGAGCGGCGAGCTGTTCCGTTTGCTGCAAAGTCACCGCGGGCTGGTCGTTATCGAATGATAGTTTTGCCTGCAACCAGAGCAGCCGGATCCTTAATTCGTCCGCGACGCCCTTCGTGCCTCCCTGCAGCAATTTGTTCACGCGGTCGTACGATTCCTTCGTGCGTCCCGCCACTTGTAACTGCTTCGTAAGATTCCACTCGGCCTGCCAGCGGCTCTCAGGATCGAACGCCGGGTTTGCAGCTACTTCATCGAGCTGCTTGATCGCAGAATCCAGCTGATCCGCACGGATGTCGGAGAGCACGCGCTGAAAAATCAGCGTTCCAGCCGACACAACGGCCGGTGGTTCGCGCAACGCCGCGTCATACGCATATGCGGCGTTCTTGTAATCCTCGGAACGGAAAAACGCCTCGGCCAGGAGCACACCGAGTTCGGCGCGTTCACGACTTTCCGGGATGATTTCGCGTAGCTTCACAATCACATCCGCCACCAAACGATAGCGTTTTAGATCCCAGGCCACCGAGAGCTGCACGCCGAGCGCGGCCGCCTTCAGCGTCGATGTTTGATAACGTTCCAACAACGCACGCGCATCCTCGTACGCGAGCGCGTATTGTTTGTCGATCAACTCCGTTTGGGCGCGAACCAACAGCAAATCCTCGATAATCGGATTCTGCACCGGCGTGGTAATCAGATCGGTCAAGTCACGGCGCAACAGATCGCGGTCTGCGAGGGTTTTTGCTCCGCGCGTAAGCAACTGCAGCGCGAGTCGCTGCGTTTCCGGCTTCTGGCCTTCGCGCAACAATTGCCGGAACGCCTGCTGTCCCGCCTGGCTGCCTTCGCCCGAGACCAAACCGAGGACCAACCGCAGCTGATCAGCCACGTTCTTCTCGGATTGGGGCAGGATCGCCAGCTGACGTTGCAAAATCGACTGCGCTTCGGATGCACGCCCCGATCCTGCAAGAGCCGCAGCGTACGCGCGCAAAGCCTCATAGCCGAAACGCGTGCCCTGAAATCTCTCCATATTATCACGCAGCATTTTGACCTGCGCTTCGTTCAGCTGGCCGGAGCGCATTCGAGCCTGCTCCTGCGCCAGCGCAAATCTCGCCCGTTGCAATTCAGTCACTGCCACCTTGCCCGCTTCCTCGTAAGCTCGGTTGCGTCGCTCCAGGTCATTATCCAAATCCGCCACCGACGCCTGGAGAAAATACCACCAGCCTTTTTCCGCCGGCGACAATTCGTCGATCTTGCTCGCGGCAAGCGCCGCTTTCGCCGCGGGGAGCCGCCGGGCGCCAATCGCAATCAAACCGGCGCGCAATTGGTAATCGGAATTTCTTGGCCCATCATAAGTTTGCAACGCCTTGTCCGCCGCAGCTACGTCTCCGACGTCAAGCCACGCGGTGACACGACCGAGAATCACCCGCTGACGTGCGTCCGCCGGCAGCGCGGGCTCAAATAGAATTTCCTGATAAATTGAAATCGCCGTGCGCGGAAATCCGGCCTGAAGAGCTGCGCTGGCTCGTGCTTCCGCGGCAATCCAACCTCCGGGGACAGTCAGAGCAACCGTTTGCGGATCACTCAATGGACTCGGCCCGGCCATCTGCGCACCCGACCGGGTGCTCGCTGCCACCAAAGCCGTAATTAATAAAACCCGCGTTAACTTCGTCATGAACCTCGCCAGCGTGCAGTTATCTGCCGCGGCTGGCAAGCGCCTTGCGGGGCGAAACACCTTGTCGAGTGCCTCCCACCGGCACTTCACGTCGAAAAATCCTGCATTCGTGTAACTGGAAAATTCTCGCGCCGTGGTGCGTGATCGCGCAATTTCACCGCCATCGGTTCAACCCCCGCTATTAACTATGAGTGCTGTCCTGATCGTTCTCGGAGTTTTGCTCGTAATCGCCATCGTCATCGGCCTGTGGGTCGCGGGCATCTACAACTCCCTCGTCTCCCTCCGCAACCGATTCAAAAACGCTTTCTCGCAAATCGACGTTCAGCTGAAGCGACGGTACGATCTCATTCCCAATCTCGTCGAAGTAGCCAAGGGCTACATGAAACACGAGAGTGGCACGCTCGAAGCCGTGATCAAGGCGCGCAACGTTGCCTACACCGCTTCACAGGCCGCCGCCGCCAATCCTGCGGATGCCGCCGCGGTTAAAAATCTTCTGTCCGCCGAGTCCGGCCTCACCGGCGCAATGTCCCGCTTGATGGTAGTCTCCGAGCAGTATCCGGATCTTAAAGCGAATCAGAACATGATGCAGCTCACGGAAGAAATGACTTCCACGGAAAACAAAATCTCCTTCGCCCGCCAGGCGTACAACGATTCCGTCATGGTCTACAACACGAAGCGCGAATCCTTCCCAACCAACATCCTCGCCGGCATGTTTAATTTCAGCGAAGCCCAACTCTTCCAGATCGAAGACGCCACCGAACGCGCCGCGCCGAAAGTCAGCTTCACCTGACGTTTCCCGCCATGCACAACACCACTAATCCGTCACTGACTGGTTACCGGGTGATTCGTGAACTCGGCACCGTCCGCGGCATCGTCGTTCGATCCCGGTCGATCATCGGCAACATCGGCGCGGGCCTGCAAACGCTGTTCGGAGGCGACATCACACTCTATAGTGAGATGTGCGAACGCGCCCGCAGTGACGCGTATGCGCGCATGTGTGCCCAGGCTCAAAATCTCGGCGCCAATGCAATCACGGGATTGCGCTATGACGCCACGGAGATCGGTGCCGGCATCACCGAGGTGCTTTGCTACGGGACTGCCGTCGTAGTCGAAGCCGCTCAATAGCGTCCCGTCGTCGCATGGATTTTTTCGAAGCTCAGGAGCGGGCACGTAAACGAACCTCCCGGCTCGTCGTTCTGTTTGTCTTTGCGGTGATTGGGACCGTCGTCGCCGGCTACACGAGCGCGATGCTTCTCGTCAGCCAGCAAGGATCGAACCGTCACAGCAGGCGCAACTCCTATTACAACGACATCGATTCGTCTGCGGTTCAATCGTGGTGGAATCCCCAGATTTTTCTTTGCGTCGCGGGCGGCACGACCGCGGTGGTCGGACTCGCCTCGCTTTTTAAATGGGGACAGATGCGTCGCGGCGGCAGCGCCATCGCGGAAATGGTCGGCGGGCGCGCGGTTGATTTAAAAACCACGAACCTCCGCGAGCGAAAGCTCCTCAACGTCGTGGAGGAAATGTCCATCGCTTCGGGAATTCCGATGCCTGCGGTGTATGTGCTGGACGAAGAACCCGGACTCAATGCCTTTGCCGCCGGCTTAACCACCAGCGATGCCGCGGTCGCCGTGACTCGCGGCACACTCGACCGGCTAACCCGCGACGAACTCCAGGGCGTGATCGGTCATGAGTTCAGCCATATTTTAAACGGAGACATGCGCCTGAACGTCCGTATCACCGCCGTGGTCTTTGGCATTCTCGTCATTGGTCTGCTCGGCCGGGGCCTGTTGCGTTCGCTAAGCATGGGCCGCGTCCGCTCCAGTGGAAAAAAGGATAACAGCGCTTTAGTTCTGCTCGGCATCGGACTTGCCCTGATGATCGTCGGCTATGTGGGATATTTTTTCGGTCGTTTGATCCAGGCCGCAGTTTCACGGCAGCGCGAATTTCTCGCCGATGCTTCTTCGGTGCAATTCACACGAAATCCCACGGCAATCACCGGTGCGCTGAAAAAAATCGGCGGCTACGCGCTGGGCGGAACCATCGCCAACAACGCGTCGGCAGAAATTGGCCATTTTTTCTTTGCGCAAGCCTTCAAGTCGAATTTCGGCGGTTTATGGGCGACGCACCCGCCGCTCGACGAACGCATTCGCGCGGTCGATCCCACCTGGGACGGAAAACTATTCGAGCCCGAAGAAGTGGTCGACATCACCCAAGAGTCCTTTGCCACGGCAGGGTTCGGCGGTGGAACCCGTCTCTCGCCCAACGAAATCCTCCAGCGAATCCATGAGGAGCCGCCGTTACTCCCACCGACAAAAATCATCAAACCCGTCCCTTTCAAACCGGCGCGTATCGTGGCCGATGTCGGCGCACTCACCGAATCGCATTTTCGGCAGGCGCAATCTTTGCTCGAGTCCATTCCTACCAGCCTGCGTGAAGCCACGCGCGGCACTGCGACGGCACAAACGCTCGTCTATGGATTGTTGCTCAATGGTGACAAATCCGCGCGCGATCTCCAACAACAGCTCGTCGAAAAACACAGCAGTCCCGCCGACTCCGGCGCTCTGGCCGCGATGCGGCCGGCGTTGAGCGTCCTCGATCCTTTGGCGCGTTTGCCATTGCTGCAACTCTCGCTCCCGGCGCTGCGTACGCTCTCAGGCGACGCGCTGAATCGGTTTATTACGACGCTGGACGAATTGGTGCACGCCGACGGTAAAGTTACGCCGTTCGAATACGCCGTACAAAAAATGCTGCTGCATCAATTGCAGCTCGCGCAGAAACCCGCGCAACGCGTGCAATTCGATTCGTTCAGCTCGGTGCGCGACGAAATCGCCATCGTATTGTCCGTCCTCGCCCATTTGAGTCCGAAAAATAGCGCGGACGCCTTCGCTGAAGGTGCCGCGCAGATTCCGGTGATTCGCGATGAAATCAGTTTGCGCGAACCCGGCGCCAGCGGCTTGGAACAAATGGACGCTGCTCTCGATAAACTCGCCCTCTGTTCGCTGCCCGTAAAACAGCGCGTGCTCGTAGCCGCTGGCCACGTGATCGCCGCCGATGGCACGGTATCAGCCGAGGAAGGTGAACTCTATCGTGCTCTGACCGCTACACTCGACTGCCCGATGCCGACCTTGGGCATGACCACTTAACCGCGCAATTTCGCAATCGCGATCGCAAGCACGATCGAACCAATGATCAGGCTGCGCGCGTAGAGTTTGCGCTTCGATTCGTCGGGAATAAAACGATTTTCGCGCTTCGCGAGCCACATGAATAAAACCGCCGGGAGAATCATCGCATAGAGCCAGTGAACTCCCATCCTCGCGAGCAAGTGAGCCACCTCGTTCGATATTGACCAGCCAAGCAGCAGCGACGCAAACAACACGGCAAACGTAACACTGTTACCTTTGAAACCGCGCCAGAGCCAAGAGATCGCAAACGGATTGACCATGCGACGATTCAAATGGCCCGCGGCCCGCTTGCAAGCCGTGCCATCGCTGGCACACTCATCGTCGTGACTCTCGCCGAAAAACAGCAGCAGCTCATCGAAAACTATTCGATCATCGACGACCCTCAGGAACGCCTCTCCGCCGTCGTGGATGACGCCCGTAAAATGCCGCCCCTCCCCGAAACCGAGCGCACGGAAGCAAATCGCGTCAAGGGATGTATTTCCCAAGCGTGGATCGTCGGAGAAGTCCGCGATGCGCACTGCTTCTTTCGCTGCGATGCCGATTCACCGCTCGTGCGTGGTTTACTGAAACTGCTGTGCGAACTTTACAGTGGCACCACGCCCGCCGAAGTTGCATCCACCGAACCAGCGTTGCTCGAACAACTGGATCTCGCGCGGAATCTTTCCCCAACCCGCCTCAATGGTTTGCGCAGCGTCCGTGCAAAAATCCGTGAATTTGCGCTCAACCAGCCCTCGTAACGGCTTGTAGCGCCGCCCTGCACTCCTGTTTAGAAACCATTTCAGTCCTGGCCCGTCTTAGTTTCCAACCGGCCTATCCCATGTCTCACGATCATCCCTCTCCTTGTTGCGGCATTTCCACTGATCCCCAGGATTATTTCCTTACCCGGCGACAATTTCTCAACCGGGTCGGCATGGGCCTTGGCGCCCTGAGCCTCGCCACTTTTCTGGACCCGCTCGATCTACGCGCCGCGCAAAATCAGATTCCGGCCGCTAATACGCTTGCGCCGCGTTCTCCGCAGTTCGCCGGAAAGGCCAAGGCGGTCATTCATATCTTCGCCCAAGGCGCGCCTTCGCACGTGGACACTTGGGACCCAAAGCCGAGCCTCACGCGAATGAACAATCAAACCATCGGCGGCGACGGCGTCGCGATGGCTTCGCCATTCAAATTCCAGCGCTACGGAAAATCCGGCATCGAAGTGAGCGACCTGTTCGCAAAAACCGCGCAACACGTCGACGACATGGCGGTGATCCGCTCGATGTATACCGATATTCCCGCCCATGACGTGGCGACCGTGTTCATGAATACGGGCTCAGTGCGAATCACGAAACCCAGTCTCGGCGCGTGGACGGTGTACGGCCTCGGTTCCGAAAATCAAAACCTTCCCGGCTTTATTTCACTGCGCAATGGGAAGCTCCCGGCCGGCGGCGCGGCCAACTACGGTTCGGCGTTTTTACCCGGCGTGTACCAGGGTACGAGCGTCAACACGCAGGCGCAAAACGTACAGCAGATGATTCAAAACATCCGCAATAACTACGTTTCGAAAACTGAGCAGCGCCGTCAGCTCGACTTCATCCATTCGCTCAACGAACTCCATTCCCAAAACCTTCAGCGGGATGCCGCACTGGAAACGCGACTGGAGACCGCGGAAATCGCCTTTCGCATGCAGACCGAAGCGACCGACGTGTTCGACATCACCAAGGAATCGGATGAGGTCCGCGCCGCCTACGGAAATACCCAGCAGGGCAAACAGCTCCTGATCGCGCGACGTTTGGTGGAACGCGGCGTACGGTTCGTTCAAGTCTGGCACGACGGCTGGGATCACCACCAGGACCTTGAAGATCGCATCACGACCAAAGCGGGCGAGATCGACCAACCTCTCGCCGCGCTGATGACCGATCTGAAACAACGCGGACTGCTCGATTCCACCCTCGTCGTCTGGGGTGGAGAATTTGGCCGCAAACCGACCAAGGACAAAAACGGCGGCGAAAAGCCCGGCCGCGATCACAACGCAAAAGCCTTCAGCATCTGGCTCGCCGGCGGCGGGGTGAAAGGCGGCATCGTCCATGGCGCGACCGACGAATTCGGCACCGCCGCCGTCCAGGACAAGGTTCACGTCCACGACTTGCATGCGACGATTCTCCAATGCCTCGGATTCGATCACACCAAGCTGACCTACCGTTTCAACGGCCGCGATTTCCGACTCACCGACGTGTCGGGTAACGTGGTGAAACCGATTCTCGCGTAACGGCGATGCCTTCCAACTTGCCCACCATGAGGACGCGGAATGACGGATACCGAATGACGAATGACGTCTCCACGGGAATAATTCGTCATTCGTCATTCGTCATTTTACCGGCGCGAACTCTTCAGCTCGCGAAAACCCTCATCATTGCCGCCTTCGCCGCGATGACCGTTTCGGCTTTTTCCGCCGACGCCGCCCTGTCCTCCGCCGACCTTCAGTTCTTCGAAGCAAAAATCCGTCCGCTCCTCACCGAGGAATGCTACAAGTGTCACAGCCACCAAGCAGACAAGGTTCGTGGAAAACTAATGCTCGATTCGCGTGACGGACTTTTGTTCGGAGGGTCTTCCGGTCCGGCGATCGTCCCGGGCAAACCGGATGATAGCCTCCTGATCGAGGCGATTCGCTACACCGACGAAGATTTGCTCATGCCACCGAAGGATCACGGCGGAAAATTAAGCGATCAACAAATCGCCGATCTGACCGAGTGGGTCCGTCGTGGAGCACCGGATCCGCGCGTGCCCGTCATGACGGCGAGCGGAAAAACCTACGGCGGCGCCGGTAAATCGCACTGGGCGTTTCAACCGGTGAAGAAACCCGAGCTGCCCGCAGTAAAAGACAAATCGTGGGTTCAATCGCCCGTGGACAATTTCGTCCTCGCGAAACTCGAAGCCGGCGGCCTTCACCCCAATCCCGCTGCGGACAAACGCACTCTATTACGTCGCGTCACTTTCGATCTCACCGGGCTCCCGCCCACCGAGCCGGAAATCCAACGCTTCATCGCTGACGAATCACCCGACGCCTACGCCAAGGTGGTCGATCGATTGCTGGCCTCGCCACACTACGGCGAACGTTGGGCACGATACTGGCTCGATGTCGCGCGCTACTCCGACACGAAAGGCGACGCACCCAAGCGCGACGACCCGCGATTTCCGCATGCATGGACCTATCGCGACTACGTGATCAACGCATTCAACTCCGACAAACCCTACAACCAGTTCATCACTGAGCAACTCACAGCGGACCGCATCGTGGTGGAAGCGGAAACCAAAGCTAAAGCGAAGAAACTGGAACCGCCCGTGGACCAAAGCGTGCTCGCCGCGCTCGGATTTCTCACGCTCGGCAATCAATTCGACGGACGCCGCGACGACGTCATTGCCGATCAAATCGACGTCACCACCAAGGCATTTCTTGGCCTGACGGTGGCCTGCGCGCGCTGCCACGATCACAAATTCGATCCGATTCCGACCAAGGACTATTATTCGATGTACGGCGTTTTCGCCAACACCCTGGAACCCACCAACGTGTCGCTGGAGCCAACCCTCTTCGCTAAAATCCCCCAAACGCCCGAACTCCTCGACTACCTGGCGAAGTCAGCCGAACTGCAGAAAAAGGAAGAGGAACTCAAGACGCAGTACCTCGAGTTCCGTCGCACCCGCGATCGCGATCCCCAAAAACGCCGCGATCTCGCCAAAGCCGAAGGGCTCATGCAGCGCGAAATCGGCGACCTCGAGATCAGTCACCCGGGTGCTCCGGCGCGGGCCAACGTCGCCATCGATACCGCCCGCTCACGCGATTACGCGGTCCTGGTTCGTGGCGAACCGCAGAACAAAGGTGAGGTCGTCCCGCGGCGCTTTCTTGAAGCGCTTTCTCCCGACCCGAAGCATCGGCCGGAGTGGAACAAAGGATCAGGGCGCCTCGATCTCGCCCGCGCGATTGCCGACCCGAAAAATCCGCTGACGGCGCGCGTCCTCGTCAATCGACTCTGGCAGCAACACTTCGGCGTCGGTTTTGTGAATACGCCCGACGATCTCGGAAATATGTCCTCGCCTCCGACGAATCCGGAGCTGCTCGATTGGCTGGCCGCACGTTTCGTTGAATCCGGCTGGTCCATCAAACAACTGCACCGCGTGATTGTGCTCAGCAGCACCTATCAGGAAAATAGCTCGCCCAATGCTGCAGCGGTCGCGGCCGATCCGGACAACAAGCTTTTGTGGCGCGCGAACCTCCACCGGCTTGATTTTGAGGAACTCTACGATGCACTTCTCGCTATCGCCGGCACGCTCGACCCCACGGTCGGAGGAAAATCAGTTCCTCCTTCCAGCGACACCTTCGGCACGCGCCGCTCAGTCTACACCTATATCGATCGCCGCAATCCCCCCGAATTGCTCACGCAATTTGATTTCCCCAATCCTGACACACCGTCCGGAAAACGTTACGATACCATCGTGCCTCAGCAGGCATTGTTTCTCATGAACAGTCCGCTGGTGGTTGAAACCGCCCGCAAACTCACCCATCGCCCGGAATTCGCTGATCTCGAACGTGACGAGGAGCGCGTGGCATCACTTTATCTCGCGATTTTCCAACGCCCTCCGACCGAGCAGGAAATCCAAATGGCCGTCCGCTATGTGCGCGCCAATCCTGCCGGGAAAGCGTTGGAGGTTCCCGAGGCCCCTGCCACCAAAACGCAGCGCGAGAAAAACCAGGAAGCCCGCCGCGCCCGCCAGGCCGCGATCAACCCCAAGGCGAAATACGCCGCCGACCAACGGCCCGTCGGAAGCAACATCGCCAACGGCGGCCCGACCGACGCCTGGACAAAACTCGCCCACGCCCTCTTTCAGACAAATGAGGCGATGTTCATTAACTGAGACGCTTTTCGAGGCTCAGTCATAAGGTAGGGTCCGTTGCCCTCAACGGACCGTCAGGGCGATCGAAAGCAATTACCTCTTATCCTACCTTTAAAACCCGAAGAACATCGCCGTAATCCCAATCGCCCGCATCGATTGCACTGCGACGACTGTCCCTAGGTGAGGCGAGACCGCCGGCTTCTCACGTGGGCGCGGGAACAAATACCGGGATTGCGAGCACGCAGCAACGGTGCCAGGCCGCCGCGAATGTCGTTCCGGGCGCCCAGCGACGCGCCCTACCTCAAATAATTTTGCACCGTCGCAACAGGGCTTGCCCTTGGCCGGGGAACCGACTCCTTGTTTCCGTTCATGGATTTCGTCCTTCCCAGCAATTTCGCCAGCAGCGCACCCGCTATTCCGCCGATCGACTTTCGCGGGCTGTTGAATGACGAACAATTCGCCGCAGTCACCGCGCCACCCGGTCCTTTGCTCGTGTTGGCCGGCGCCGGTTCGGGCAAAACCCGCACGCTCACCTATCGTGTCGCCTACCTTCTTTCCCAAGGCGTAAAGCCCGGCGAAATTCTGCTTCTTACCTTCACCAACAAGGCCGCGAAGGAAATGCTTCACCGCGTCCACGACCTCACCGGCATCGAACCCGCACGTTTTTGGGGCGGCACATTTCACTCGCTGGGAAATCGCGCGCTGCGCATGTACGGCGAAGCAATCAAGTTGCCGAAAAATTTCACGATTCTCGACGCCGACGAATCCGAGAGTCTGCTCAAGCAAAGCGTCGAGGCGAAAGACAAGCTCTTCTTCAAGGACAAAACCAATCCCCGGCCAGGCCCGCTGTTCAGTGTGCTCTCGCTCGCCCGCAACACGCAGCTGTCGATTGCCAAAACTGTCTCAAAATATTTTCCGCAGTATCAGGACGTCGCCCACCTCTTTCCGGCCTTCGACGCGGCTTACACCGCAGCCAAACGCGAACAGTCCGTGGTCGACTACGATGATTTGCTGGAGATGTGGTTGAAACTGCTCACCGACGCGCCCGAAATCGCATCCTATTTCGGCAATCGCTTCCGCCACGTCCTCGTCGACGAATATCAGGACACCAATACGATTCAGGCCCAGATCGTGGACAAGCTCGCGCCTCATCACCAAGTAATGGCGGTCGGCGACGATGCACAGTGTATCTACTCGTGGCGCGGCGCCGATTTCGAGAATATCATGTCGTTCCCCGAACGGCATGCCGGGACGATCATTCACCGGATCGAAACCAACTATCGCTCGACGCCGGAAATCCTCGATTTCGCCAACGGCGTGCTGAATGCCCAGCCCAAGGGACGCCACTTCGACAAGGAACTTCGCCCGCATCGTGCGCATTCGACGAAGCCCTACGTGGTGCAAACGATGGACGATCGCGAGCAGGCCGAGTTTATTCTCAAGCGCATCCACTCGCTCATCAATGATGACGGTGTATCCGCCAACGAGATCGCGATTCTCTACCGGTCACATTTTCTCGCCCTCGAAGTCCAGCTCGCCCTTTCGCGCGCCGGCATTCCCTATCACATCACGAGCGGTGTGAAATTTTTTGAGCGCCAGCATGTGCGGGATCTCATCGCCCTGCTGCGTTTCGTTTATAATCCCGCCGACACTCAAGCGTGGCAGCGAGTCGCCGTGCTTCTGCCGAAAGTCGGTGAAAAGGGCGCGCAGAAAATCCACGCGGCGGCGCTCGATCATGCGCGGTTGATGCAGAGAAATTTCATCGACGCCCTCGATACCGACGACGTGAAGAGCAAAGTGGCCAAGGACGCCAAGGATGACTGGACCAATTTCTGCGCTTCGCTTCGACAGGTCGCAGAAGCGATGAGCACCAAGCGCCCCGACGAAACCGTGACGGTCGCACTTGAGGGTTGGTACGGAGATTACTTGAAAGGCGCGTTTGCCGATTACGTGGACCGCCTGGAGGAATTGAAAGCCCTCATCGGTTTCGCCAGTCGATTCACGGAAATGCAGGATCTTCTCACGCAGATCGTGCTGCTCAATGGCGAGACGAGCGACAAGCAGGTCGACCCCAACGAGGAAGCGATCAAGCTCACGACCGTTCACCAAGCCAAGGGACTCGAATACGACGTGGTGTTTTTAATCGGCGCGGCCGATGGATTTTTTCCCGGACGCCGGTCGATTGAAGCAGGCGATGTCGAGGAAGAGCGCCGGCTGTTCTACGTCGCGGTCACACGGGCCAAGAACGAACTCTACATCAGCTATCCCAAAGTAGCTTCTCGCGCCGGCCCCGGAGGCATGATGCTTAGTCCGTCGCGTTTCCTGCAGGAACTTCCCGACGACCTTTACGAAGAACTGCGGATTAAGCGCTCGTACGGCTGGTAACTAGTCCCTGAGTAAAGATCCCCGGAGCAAGCTCCGGGGCATTTGATCAAGACAGCTCGAAATCCAACTGACCCTTGTGCAACTGACGATACTCGCCTTTCCCTCCCTG